>Ga0160423_10000614_pt1 | contig 29198 bp, 31 predicted proteins | sample CRUFie14St8metaG_FD_108191 | JGI IMG/M metagenome (GOLD analysis project Ga0160423, IMG submission 108191) | Marine microbial communities from the Costa Rica Dome - CRUD Field 142mm St8 metaG | ecosystem: Environmental > Aquatic > Marine > Oceanic > Photic zone | place: Costa Rica: the Eastern...
ATCCCTACCTCAAGAATGTTATTCAAGCTTAAAAGAAACTAACCCATTAAGAGAAATAGAAGAAAATAGACCAAGCCAAGAGCAAATGTATACAACTTGGAAATCATTAAATCATTAAATCATGAAATCATGAAATATTTATTGCCGTTAATTATCCTTATTATAAGTTGTGTATCATTACAAAACAGAAAAACTAAAATTAGCGAAGTAGTAGAAACAGCTTGTGGATTATGCTTTTTTGATATGACAACAAATGAATGTAGAATAGCCGTTAAAATAAATGACAAAAGCTACTTCGTTGAAAATACAACAATTAAAGAATATTGTGATCCTAATGAAAAAGAAAGTCTTTGTTCTGGAGTTAAATATGCTAATGTCATTGGTAAGATTAAACATGGAGTTTTTATTGATGAAAAGTTCGAAATAATTAAAAATAAAGAACCAAAATAGATTTTGTAAAATAGATTTTTTGTCATCTTATGAAAAAGATTTACGATATCACTATTTTAACAGATCGAAGGTACGTCAACCCTTCAAGTGAGACTCAATATATAAAAAACATTCTCTTTGAAGATAATACTTTAATTAAAGCATTGTCTAACAAAGGAATTAAGGTATATAGAACAAATTGGGATAATCCAGATTTTAATTGGAATGATACAGAATATATAATATTTAGGAGCACATGGGATTATTTTGATCGTTTCAATGAATTTTCAATTTGGCTTGAAAAAGTTAGTACTATGACCAAATTAATTAACCCTAAATCACTAATATATTGGAATATTGACAAGCACTATCTCCTTGACATACAAAAAAAAGGCATTCGTATTCCCAATACTATATTTATCAAAAAGAAAGAATGTAAAAATTTAAAAGAAATTTGTTCAAATCTTCAGTGGGATGAATTCATATTAAAGCCTGCTATTTCTGGTGCAGCTAGACATACATATAAATTTAAATTAACAGAAATTAATAGATACGAAAAAATATTCAAGTCTCTAATTTTAGAAGAAGTAATGATAATTCAAGAATTCGAAAAACAAATCATTACTAAAGGAGAAGTTTCATTTATGTTATTTGGTGGAAAGTATAGCCATGCTATTTTAAAAAAGGCGAAAAAAGGAGATTTCAGGGTACAAGATGATTTTGGTGGAACGATTGAAAATTATATACCAAATGATGAAGAAATTAAATTTATAGAACAATCAATAAAAGTATGTAAGCCGATTCCAGTGTACGCTAGAATTGACGTTATGTGGAATAATCAAAATGAAATGTGTGTCGGAGAAATAGAATTGATTGAACCAGAATTATGGTTTAGGATGAATCCTAACGCTGCACAAAATTGCGCAGTAGCAATTAAAAATTATATTTCTGAAAATTAGGATTTATACCTTCTTTAATGTATTACAAAGAATATAAATTCCAACTAGAACAAAGGGAATACTTAGCATCTGGCCAGTATTTATTAAAAGATATTCATCTCTAGATGCTTGACCTAACTTAACAAATTCAATAAAAAATCTAGAACTAAATAATAAAATCAGAAATGTTCCAAACATTAAACCTGGTTTTTTCCAAGCATCTTTCTTCCAAAATAAAAGAAGTAGAATTACAAAAATGAATATACAACAAATGGATTCATAAAGTTGGGCAGGATGTCTTATTGGAATATTATCAATTCCATAGTTATATAAATCGCTATAGTTATGTAAAAATTTAAATCCCCATGGAACGTTAGTAATATCTCCAACAATTTCATGATTGACTAAATTACCTAAACGAATAAAAGCGCCAGCTATTGCAACTGAAGCAACAATACGGTCAAGAATCCATATAAATGGTTTTTGAATAACTTTTTTGGAATAAATTTTCAATGCAATTAAAATTGCTATTGCACCACCATGGCTTGCTAATCCTCCTTCCCAAACTTTAATAATATCTAGTGGGTTAGAAAAATAGCCTCGTTCTAGAACTATTCCTTCTGAAGAAACTTCATCAAAATATGGACCATAAAAAAATACGTGTCCAAGACGAGCACCAATAATTGTTGCTAAAACCATATAGAAAACTAATTTGTCTAACTTATCATCTTCTATATTCTCAAATTTATAAATCCGTTTAATTACAAAGTACCCTATGATTAAACCTGAAACAAACAACAAACCATAAAGGTTTGGAGTATTCCATCCATTAATAAGCTCTGATGTTATATCCCAATTAATAAATAATCTCATGTTAATTGATTATGTCTGAATTATTAAAGTATAAAAATAACACAAATATAATTTTAGGATAATCCAACATCGAGTATCATCATGATTAGAAAACCTCCAATAAAACCAAGGACGGCAAGATCTGTATATTTATCACGCTGAGTTTCAGGAATAACTTCTTCAACAACAACATATATCATAGCTCCAGCTGCAAAAGATAAAGCAAAAGGTAGTATAGGTTCCATATATAATACTGCAATCGCTCCCAAAACAGCAAAAATAGGTTCAACAACTGCTGATAATTGACCATAATAGAAACTCTTTAGTCGGCTTACTCCATTTCTTCGCAATGGCATTGCAACTGCAAAACCTTCCGGGAAATTTTGAATACCAATACCAATTGCTAATGCAACAGCTCCTGCAATTGTTGCACCATCAATACCTAAACCAGCAGCACCAAATAAAACACCAACTGCAAGCCCTTCAGGAATATTATGTAAAGTAATTGCTAAAACTAATAATGTTGTTTTATGCCATTGTGTTTTCACACCTTCTTTTTCTGACTCTTTGAAATTTATATGCAAATGAGGTAGAAACTTGTCTAATCCAAAAAGAAAAATGGCTCCTAAAAAAAAGCCGACTGCTGCAGGCATCCATGGTATAGATGGATACATTTTTTCAGACATTTCGATTGCAGGATTTAATAAAGACCAAAAACTTGCTGCCACCATAACTCCACCAGTAAAACCTAACATAGCATCCAAAACACCCCTATGCATAGTCTTAAAAAAGAAAACTAATCCAGCCCCAGTAGCAGTTAAAAACCAAGTAAAAACTGTAGCATAAAAGGCAGCTAATACTGGATCTATAGATTCAAAATAATCTATTATTGAATTCATCATATTCTAATAAATCAAATATTGAAAGACAAATCTAAATAATCTAGAAGATAATTAATACTTATAAGTATGTATAGATTTAAAAAAAATTAAAATTTATATATATTTACGCAAAAATATTTTAATAAAAAACATGGCAAATAATAGAACTTTTACAATGCTAAAGCCTGATTCAATAGAAAATGGAAATATTGGAAACATTATAAGTATGATTACAGAAGCTGGATTTTCAATAAAGGCAATGAAATTCACAAGACTTTCTGAACAACAAGCAAAAGAATTTTATTCAGTTCACTCTGAAAGACCATTTTACGATGAATTAGTTCAATATATGACCTCTGGACCAATTATCGCTGCTATTTTGGAAAAAAACAATGCAGTAGAAGACTTTAGAAAACTAATAGGAAATACTGATCCATCCTTAGCAGAAAAAAATACTATCCGTGCTAAATATGCTGAATCCAAAGGAAGAAATGCAGTTCATGGTTCAGACTCTGATGAAAATGCTAGAGTAGAGAGTGAATTCCACTTTTTATCAAGTGAAATATTCTAACCAAACTATAAAATAATTCAAAAAATCATTAACAAAGGCTTCTATTTGATAGAAGCCTTTTTTATATTTTAAATCACTAAATTTGATTTAAATCATAATTTATATGAAAAATTACACATCAACAATAGAAAACCGATTTATTAGATACGTGAAAATAGATACAACTGCAGATCCTAATTCTACTTCATTCCCATCTTCCTCAATTCAAAAAGAATTAGGTAAAATATTAGTGAGTGAATTAAAATTAATGGGTATTGAAGATGCTGAAATGGATAAATGGGGATATGTATTTGCTACTATACCTAATAATACTAAAAATTTAAATTTACCAACTATCTGTTTCTGTTCACATATGGATACAGCTCCAGATTGCAGTGGAACAGATGTTAAACCTATTATTCATAAAAATTATAATGGTGAACCTATAATACTTCCAGATGACAAGTCGCAGGTAATTACAACAATAAAACACCCTTATTTAAAAGAAAAAATTGGAGATGATATAATTACTGCAAGTGGTTTAACATTACTTGGTGCTGATGATAAAGCAGGAATTGCAATTATCATGGATTTAGCTAATTATCTTATGTCAAACAAAGATATTCCTCACCCCACAATTCGTATATTATTTACACCAGATGAAGAAGTAGGTAGAGGTGTAGAACATTTAGATATGAAAAAACTAAATGCTGATTTTGGATATACATTAGATGGAGGAATATTAGGTTCTTTAGAAGATGAAAGTTTCTCTGCTGATGCTGTTACAATAACTTTAGAAGGTATACCTGCACACCCTGGTTATGCAAAAGGGAAAATGGTAAATGCAATGAAAGTAATGTCTGAATTCATTTCTACTTTACCAAAAGGAAATTGGTCTCCAGAGACAACAGAACATCGTGAAGGATTTGTTCACCCTGTATCAATAGAAGGAGGCATGGAATTTGCAAAAGTTAACTTTATAATCAGAGATCACAACACAAACAAATTAAAAGACCACGAAAAACAGTTAGAAAAATTATTTAAAAAAACACTCCAAAAGTATCCTAAATTAAAATATACTTTCAAAATAAAAGAACAATATCGTAATATGAAAGAAATATTAGCTACAGTACCATTTGTTTCAGATTACGCAATTAAGGCAATGAAATTAGCTGGAATCAGTCCAAAGCCTAAAATTATTCGAGGAGGGACAGATGGCTCTCGTCTTTCTTTCATGGGATTACCATGTCCAAATATCTTCACTGGTGAAATGGCTATTCATTCACGCCAAGAATTTGTTAGTGTTCAAGATATGGAAAAAGCAACTAGAACATTAGTAGAATTAGTTCAAATATGGACGCAACATAGTTAAATGAACTATAATAGTATCATAAATGACATCAAATCAAAGAAATTTGAAAAAATCTATTTTCTTCACGGAGAAGAGTCTTTTTATATCGATAAAATCACTAATGAGATTATAGAAAATGCTTTAGAAAAGCATGAAAGAGATTTTAATCAAACAATTGTATATGGTAAAGATTCTGAAGCTATAAATATTATTTCCATAGCAAAAGAATACCCTATGATGGCTGAAAGAAGACTAGTTATTCTAAAAGAAGCACAAGATTTAAAGTCAATAGAAGATTTAACACCCTATTTTGAGAATCCCTCTAAACAAACAATTTTAGTAATTAATTATAAGCACAAAAAATATGACTCAAGAAAGAAAGCATTAAAAGTAGCTTCAAAACATGGGACTGTATTTAAATCTGATAAAGTTCCTGATTATAAATTAGTTGAATGGATTAGCTCATTTGTTCAATCAAACAATTATGGAATAACTACTAAAGCAAGTGTTTTATTAGCTGAATTTTTAGGTAATGACTTAAACAAAATTGCTAATGAAATTGAAAAATTGAAAATCCTAGTTAATAATGAAACTAAAATTAACGAAATTCATATAGAAGAAAGTATTGGTATATCGAAAGATTATAATATCTATGAATTAACTAATGCTATTAGTGTTCATGATGTTACTAAAGCAAATACTATTGTTAATTATTTTAATCACAATCCTAAAGCAGGAAATATCATAGCTGTAATTGGAAACCTATTCACTTATTTTTCAAAGTTGATGAAAATCCACTTTATAGAAAACAAAGAGAAAAATAATATCTCTAGTAGATTAAATGTACCTCCATTTGTAGCCAGTAAATTAATTAACGCTACTAGAATATATACACCACAGAAAATTGCGGCAAATATTGAGTTACTTCATGAGTATGATTTAAAAGCAAAAGGAGTTGGGAACTCATCTTTTAGTTCAGGTGAATTAATGAAAGAATTAATCTATAGACTGATGCACTAATGAGACTATTTTACGATTCAAATATTAATAGTAAGTCACACAAACACCAGTTAAGTGAGTCAGAATCAAAACATATCATTCGTGTTCTCAGAATGAAAAAAGGAAATAATGTAGGTGTTCTAGATGGAAAAGGAAATTTATTTTACTGCGAAATTATTGAAGAAAACTCAAAATCATGCATCCTAAAAATTAATAAAACATTAAAATCAAATCAACCAATAAATGAAATTCATATCGCCATATCACCACCAAAAAAGATGGATCGGATAGAATGGTTCGTTGAAAAAGCAACCGAAATTGGAATCACTGAAATTTCTTTAATTCAATGTAAAAATTCGGAACGAATTTCTTTAAAGACTAACAGACTAGAAAAGAAAGCAATTTCTGCAATGAAGCAATCAAATCAGAGATTTCTTCCAAGAATAAATTCAATTATGAATTTTGAAAAATTTATAACTAAAAATTCTAAAGGATTAATTGCTAATTGCCAGGATTTAAAGAAAGAAAAATTTAGTGATGTTTTTGAACTAAAAAATTGCCCCATTTTAATTGGACCAGAAGGAGGTTTTAGTATCGAAGAAATCAAATTCGCAAATACCAATGGATATAAAAACATAACTTTAGGAAAAAATATATTAAGAACAGAAACAGCTGGAATATATAGTTGTATACAAGCTAAAATTTTAATGAATGATTAAAAAAATATTTTTTATTACATTTTTAGGAATCGGCCTAAACACCACACTATTTGGACAAGGATACGAATTAGCAGTTTTAAAATATAATGGTGGAGGTGATTATTATGCTAACCCAACAGCACTACCAAACTTAATATCATTTTGCAACAATAATTTAGGTACATCAATAAATGAAAAAGTGCCTTATGTAGAAGTTGGTAGCTCTGATTTATTTCAATTTCCATTTATCCATATGACTGGACACGGAAACGTTGTTTTCTCTCAAATTGAAGCTGAGAATCTGAGGTCTTATTTAATAGGTGGCGGCTTTCTTCATATCGATGATAATTATGGGATGGATGAATTTATTCGTTTAGAATTGAAAAAAGTTTTTCCAGATAATCAATTAGTAGAACTACCATTTAATCACAAAATATTTCATCAAAAATATGATTTTAATGGCCTACCAAAAATCCACGAACATGATGGAAAAAGACCACAAGCATTTGGAATCATAATTGATGGCAGATTAGTTTGTCTATATACATATGAAACTGACTTAAGTGATGGTTGGGAAAATCCTGAAGTTCATAACGATTCTGAAAAAAAAAGAGCTCAAGCATTAAAGATGGGAGCCAATATTTTAATGTTCGCTTTCATGCAATAAAATATTGTTAAATTCAAACTTAATAAAGACAATTACAATTAAAACTTTTTTTATTCTATGTTAACATTAATTTAATATTTTGGTAATATATACCTATATTGTGTTATGTTTAACTACAAAAATCAAGCTATGAAGAATATACTAGTTGTGGTTGTATTTACAAGTCTATCATTTCTGTATAATGCTCAATATTGTATGAATGCTGGACCAAGCTCTACAGCAGACTCAAATATAGAGTCAGTATCTTTGATTGGATCTTCAGGGTCAATATCATACACTGGTTGCCCTGGAAATACTGGAGTTGAAGAATTTCTGTCTCAAACAGTTTTTTTGGATGCAGGGTCACTTTATTCTATAGATATTCAATTTGGATCATGCGGTGGTAATTATAGCAGTAGTGGTCAAGCATGGATTGACTTTAATTTAGATGGTATCTTTGATCCTTCTGAGTCAATTGGAACATGGGAAGGAACTCCACCAACACCAATGAGTACATTTATATTTTCAGTTCCAACAGGAGCGATATCTGGACAATCTAGAATGCGAATAACACAAGCAGAAAACCAATCTTTACCATTAGACCCTTGTGATAATTTCACATGGGGATCTACAACTGACTTCAGTGTTTATATCCAAAATGGAATAGATTGTTCTAGCTATGTTGGTGATAATATAAGTGAACCTCGAATTGTATCTTCTTTACCTTTCTTTGAAAGTCATGATAATTCTATATGTTATAGTAACCAAAACCCTGTCTATGCATCACCTGATGTTTATTATTTAGTTCTTCTAGATCCATCAACTATAGCTCTAAATATTTCTTTATGTGGGTCAGGTTTTGATACGTTCTTATCTGTTTTTGATACAGAAGGTAATGTGTTGGGTGTTAATGATGACCATCCCGAATGCGGAGTATCATCAAAACTAACAGCTAATACTTTAGGAGTCGATTCGGTTTATGTTATTGTTGATGGATGGTCTTTTAGTATAGGGCCTTATGACATTTCCATTAATCCAGAGACGTTAGAAATAAATGAAATAAATCAAAATAACTTTAAAATCACACCAAATCCAGCAACAAATAATATTAAAATTAAAAATTATAAAGGCCTTATAAATATTATCGACTCACAAGGAAAATCTATTTTTTCTAAAGAATTGAATATAAATCAACAGATTGATGTTAGTTGGCTTTCATCTGGGTTATACTTTGTTGAACTTATATCCAATAATAAAAAAATAACACAAAAACTTATAATAGAATAATGAAATTTAGTACATATTTTATAATTTTTATTTTTAGCAATACATTATTTGCAGGTGGATGGATTCAAAAAGCTGATTTTCCTGCAGACGCTCGTCACAGAACAGTTGGAATTGCAATATCAAATAAAGCTTATGTAGGATTAGGACATTATAATGGTGCTGGTATAAATGTTTTGTTCAATGACTGGTGGGAATACGATCCATCAACCAATTCATGGACTCAAAAAGCAGATTACCTTGGTGGACTATGTTATGATGCTGTTGGATTTACAATTGATAATTTTGGTTATGTTGGTACAGGAAGAACATCTTCTGTTGGAAGTATATTAGTTCAAGATTTTTTTAAATATAATCCAATTACAAATTCATGGGTAGCTATTGCTCCATTCACAGGAACTGGACGTCGAGGCGCTGTATCCTTTGTTATTAATGAAAAAGCATATGTAGGTACAGGTGAAACAAACCTAGGTCGTGTAAAAAGTTTCTATAAATATGATCCAAATATTGATTCTTGGACCCAAATTGCAGATATGGCTGGCAATAGCAGAACAGCATCAGTTGGATTTAGTATTGGTAATTACGGTTATGTTGGTACTGGTGATTTATTTTCAGGGCCTTCAAATGATTTTTGGCAATATAACCCAAATACGGATTCATGGATCCAAAAATCTAATGTAGGTCCTTTGATGAGACAAGAAGCAACCGGATTTGAATTAGAAGGTAAAGGTTACATATTAACTGGACAGAATAATGACCTGGGAATAAATTATAGTGATATGTGGGAATATAATCCTAATAGTGATTTATGGTCAAAAATATCTGATTTTCAAGGAACAGCAAGAAGATATCTTACTTCAATTGTACTTAGCAATGATGTTTATGTTGGCCTAGGAACAAACGGTGTAAACTTTTGTGATTGGTGGATATACGATAAGTATTTATCCACGCTTGAACAAAATATTGAACAAAATAAAATTAAAGTTTACCCTAATCCTACATCAAATTTTATTATTTGTGATTTTAACTTCAATGGTGATTTTGAAATTGAAAATACATATATAGAATTAACAAATTCATCGGGTAAATTAGTAAAAAGAAAAAAAATTAATCAAAGTCAAACAAAAATAGAAGTTAATGATTTACCTCCAGGCACATATCATTATCATTTAAATTACAAAAACTACAATTTGAGAAGAAAAAAATTAATTATTACAAAATGAAATTGATTAAAATCATCATATTATTTTTAGCTTTTTTCTCTACAGAAAACATCATAGCTTCCTCATGGATTCAACGTGCTGATTTTGGATCTATTGGAAGGCATAGAGCAATGGGTATTTCAATTGGTAATAAAGGTTATATAGGATTAGGCCATTATAATGGAACAGGACAAAATATTGTCCTCAAAGATTGGTGGCAATATGACCCAAGTACTAATTCTTGGAGTCAGAAGGCTGATTATATAGGGAATAACGGAAATGGAAATTATGGTGTTCTCTCCTTCGGGATGGAAAACTTTGGTTTTGTAGGAGGAGGTCAACAGGGCCCAGGAAATGAATTCTATAAGTATGACCCTGTAAATAACATATGGACTTCTGTAACTAATACACCAACTTCAACCAATGATAGAGAAGGCTTCGCAATTGGAAAAAAAGGTTATTATATGTCAGGAAATAATGTATATGAATACAACTCTGAAACAGATAGTTGGTCTGAAAAAAATTCAGCACCATTTAACATTTCATGGTGGAATACAACATTTACGATCGATGGCAAAGGTTATGTTAAAACTTCAAGTGGATTTTGGGAGTACAAACCTTCAATTGACCAATGGACAGCAAGAGCAAATTTCCCTGGTTTAACAACCTCTGGTGCTGTAGGTTTTAGTCAAAATAATAAAGGATACATTGTTAGTGGTTACTCTGGTAGTCTTTCGTATGTGAATTCTGAAACTTGGGAATTCAATCCTGCTTCAAATACTTGGCATCCTCATACTGAATTCTTTGGCACTAGTAGACGATTTGCTGTAAGGTTTACTATTGGTAATAAAGCCTTTATTGGCACAGGAACTAACGGAACTAATTTTAATGATTTTTGGGAGTTTGATGCCCTTGCTAATCTTGAAGAAATGTTTGATCACAATAAATTTAAATGTTATCCAAACCCTGCGAAAGAATATATAAAATTTGAATCTGAAAACCTAAATGAATTTGATGTAATAATATATGATATAAACGGTAAAATGATTAATAAAAAATCAACCATAAAAAACAAAATTAAATTTAATCGAGAAGATCTAAAAGCAGGAGTATACTTTTACTGTGTTGCTTTTAAAAATGAAATAGTTTATAAGAACAAATTTATTTTCAAATAAAATGAAACACCTAATATTTTTATTTTTATTGATTTCAAATACCTTAATTTGTGCGCAGGCTAATAACACATGGACGAAAAAGTCTGATTTTACAGGTCTAAAAAGAGAACGAGCTGTTTCTTTTTCTATTAATGATTTTGGATATTTAGGAACTGGGGTTGATACTGCAGAGATAGTTCACAATGATTTTTGGAAATATGACCCAACACTAGACACATGGTCACAAATAGCTGATTTACCGGGATCTGTTAGAAGAAATGCTATCGCTTTTTCAATTAATGAAAAAGGATATGTAGGAACTGGTATAGACTTAGTTCAAGCTTCTATGCCAGGAGCTACGACTTTAAATGATTTTTGGGAGTACGATCCAAGCACTAATTCCTGGGATCAAAAAGCTAATTATCCAGGAGGATTTGGTTTTGGAGTATATTTTGCAACTGGTTTTTCTATCGGTTCTAAAGGATACATATGTTGCGGGAAACTTGGTCCAAATAATTATATAGATCAATTATGGGAATACAAACCTTCAACAGATCAATGGGCTCAACTACCTGATTTTCCAGGTGGAGTTAGATACCAATTAAGTAGTTTTGTCATTGATTATAATGCATATGTAGGATTGGGTACAGATCAAGATGCCTATCGCAAAGATATATGGGCCTTTAGTGCTGCGACTAATCAATGGACACAATGTACTGATTTACCAGGTAGTCAAAGATCAGCTGCATCAACATTCACTATAGCACAACGTGGATATGTATGTTTAGGTACTAATGGGGGATTATTAGATGATTTATGGGAATATAACCCATTAAATGATAGTTGGTCAACTAAAGCAACATACGGAGGAACACCAAGAAAAGGTGCATGTGCATTTACAGCTAATGGTCGAGCCTATGTTGGAACAGGTAAAGGATACTCAGGTAAAAAAGCTAGTATTCATGAATATAATCCTTCACAAATAACTAACACAAAAGAATTAGATGATAATATTACTTGTTATCCGAACCCAACAAAAGAAAACATTTATTTAAAAACCAATTCTTCTAAAATTAAAAAAATTGAAATTGTTTCATTAGAAGGATCAAAATTCCATGAAGAAGCATACAATTCAAAAATAAATTTACAACAAATACCATCGGGAACTTATCTACTAAATGGTTTAGATGGTAATAATAATATTATAGGGCAGCAAAAAATTATAATTCAATAAAAAATGAAATATTTATTATTCTCTATAAAAGTATTCTTTGTAATAAATCTATGGAGTCAAGATACTTGGACTATAGCTGATTCAATTAATGGAGCACCAAGGACTGTAGCCTCTACTTTTGTTCTAGAAGGAGAAGGATATACAATTGCTGGATTAGATCAAACAGGATTTCGCCGTAAAATGTATTCTTATTCGTTTTTTCAAAATGATTGGGATGATGAGCCATCACTTGGTGGAGAAAATGGAGGTGGTCTAAACCGTGGTTCGGCATCTTCTTTCTCTATTAATAATAGAGGATACATTTGTTTAGGGCAAGGTCAAACCAATCCATTTTTTCAAGATTTGTGGGAGTATAATCCTATATCCAAAACTTGGTCACAAAAAGCTGATTTTATTGGTTCAGCGAGAAGACAAGCTGTATCATTTGTTATTGAATCAATTGCATATGTAGGAACAGGCTACGATATATCTGGATATACAAAAGATATGTATAAGTATAACCCTACGACAAACTCATGGACACAAATTAATGACTTTGGAGGAACTGCACGTAAAGAAGCTGTAGGTTTTTCTATCGGTGGACAAGGTTATATAGGAACAGGAGATGATGGTGTGCTGAAAAATGATTTTTGGCAATATGAACCTTTAACAGATTCCTGGACTGAAAAAGCATCTTTTCCTGGTAGTAAAAGAAAAGGAGCTACAGCATGGGGAATTTTCCCTCAAGGATTTATATGTATGGGAGAAGATATTAATTCAAATTTTAAAAGAGATCTATGGGAATATAATTATTTCTCAAATACTTGGGTACAAAGATCTGATTTCGCTGGAGAAGGAAGGTCTGGTGCAACTAACTTCATATTAAATGGTGTGGCTTTCGTAGGGTCAGGTTACAATGGTGTATTCAAAGACGATATATATAGCTATCAAAAAACAGCTAGTCTTGAAGACCACTTTTTAGCTGATAAAATCAATCCCTACCCTAATCCCTCAAAAAACAACTTCAAAATAAATATTAATTCTAAAGATTTAGAATTAGAAATTTATTCTTCTAATGGAAATAAAATGACAGAACATTTTACAATAAAAAAAACCAATGATGGATTTGAAATTGCGAAATTAAAATCACTGTCAGGTAATTATTTCATAGCATATAAACATATTAGCTTAGGAACTATTCATATATCTAAGATTACAATTTTATAATTTTCATGAAAAAAATTTTAATAGTTCTACTTTTAATATGTTCTTGTAATACCAAAGAATCAGAACAAGAAAATATAATATCAAAAATTGGAAGTCATTATTCTTCTATCACAGAATCTAAAAATGATTCTCTTAAAGAATCCTATTCAACTAATGAAGAATCTCAACTTTCTAAAGACACATATTCATTTGATGTTTTTGAAACTAAAAATGGTTGGGGGTATCAAATAAATAAAAATGGGAATAGATATATTATTCAAAATCATGTCCCATCTATACCCGGCATAAAGGGTTTCACCACGAAAGAAAAAGCATCAATTACTGCAAAATATATTTTAGAACAAGTTGAGAAAGGAAATTTTCCACCTACCGTAAATAGAAAAATATTAGATAGTTTAAAGGTGATTTAATTACCAATAATTGTAAATTTAGTTTCAAATCGTAAATAATGCATGATATAATTAAAGATCTGAATTGGAGATATGCAACCAAAAAATATGATTCTTCAAAAAAAATTAAAGAAAATGATCTTGAAGTAATTAAAGAATCTTTACGCTTAGTTCCAACTTCTTATGGGCTTCAACCATTGAAATTCATTATGGTAAATTCTCCTAAATTAAGAGAAAAGTTAAAACCTATTTCATATAACCAATCACAAATCACAGATGCATCACATCTTATAATTATTTGTTCATACATAAGTATTGATGCATCTCATGTAGATGAATATTTATTAAATATTTTAAGAACACGAAATGTTTCTAATGATAATATAGAAGCATATGGCAATGCTATGAAAATGAATATTAATAAAATGAAAAATGATGAAAAATATAGGTGGAATAAAAATCAAGCATATATTGCTTTAGGTCAATTAATTCCAACTTGTGCTAGGTTAAGAATAGACGCAACACCAATGGAAGGGTTTAACATAAAAGAATATGATAAACTACTAAACTTAACGGATCAAAACTTAACAGCATCATTAGTAGTGCCTATTGGATATAGACATAAAGAAGATAATGTACAACACGAAAAAAAAGTACGAAAATCACAAGATGATTTATTCATCACATTATAAATATTTAATTAACAGATGAATTTTACTTTAAAATTATTCTTAATAATACTCCTAATTTGTAGTAAAGTAACATACTCTCAATTCGGATTTGAATTTGATGATTCAATTATGGTTATAAGAGGTTCAGATACCCTCAAAAATGCATGGGGTGGTGGTTTAAACTATGCACAATTTTCTGATTTCGATTATGATTATGATGGTGATTTAGACCTATTTATATTTGATAGAAGTAAAAATAACATCCGTGTTTTCACTCAAGAAAATAACGGTGAAATATACTATAAATTAGCTTACAATTCAAAAAATAAATTTCCTGATAATATTAGATATAGAGCTACAATGATAGATTACGATAACGATGGAAGAAAAGATCTATTTACACAAGGAATAGGAGGACTAAAAGTATATAAAAATATTGGAGATATCTCGGTTGGTCTAGAATGGGAATTAACAAAAGAATTACTTTTTTCACAATATCCAAGTGGATACTCAAACCTAATTGTTAATTCCAGTGATATTCCTGCAATTGTTGATGTTGATGGGGACTCAGATATTGACATCCTTACCTTTCATCAAGGAGGTACAAATTTAGAATATCATCAGAATCAAAGTATGGAGTTATATGGCATTCCTGACTCATTAATATTTGTGTTAAAGAATCAATGTTGGGGTAAATTCTCAGAAGATATAAACACAAATTCAATTACACTAAATGAAACAAATTATCCATGCCAAGGTGGTGAAATAGCAAATCCAGAAAATAATGAAAAGACAACTAGACACGCAGGATCAACACTATTAGCTCTGGATTACAATAATTCAGGGGTATTAGATTTAATTATTGGTGACATTTCATTCACAAACCTTAATTTATTAATTAATGGTGGTACTTCAGTTAATTCTGATTCTCCCATGATTTCAATTGACAACTCATTCCCTTCAAATACAAATCCTGTAAATATTCAATTATTCCCTGCTGCATACTTATTAGATGTAGATTTTGATCTCGTAAAAGATTTAATAGTTTGTCCAAATGCTAAGAATATATCCTTTAATGAGAGTAGTGTTTTCTTCTACAAAAATGTTGGTACTAATGAAAATCCTTCTTTTATATTTAATTCAAATAATTTACTTCAAAATAATATGATTGAACATGGTACTGGATCAGTACCAATATTTACAGACATAAATGAAGATGGAAAAAAAGATATGATAATTTCAAACTTTTATAGATACAAACCTATTTTAGAGAAAGAAAGTACTCTTGCATACTACCAAAATATTGGAACACTATCAAATCCTGTTTTTAGCTATGTTGATTACGACTACTTAAATCTAAGTTCAAAAAATTATGGACTAAGATCTGTGCCAACTTTTGGTGATATTGATGGTGATAATGATAATGATATTATCATAGGAACAGAAATAGGTAAATTAATTTATTATGAGAATATGAGTTCAGGAAATGGAGCGGTTTATTCAAACGAAATACTTGATTATCAAGATTATTCAGGAACACCTATTAATGTTTTGGCGTATGCACATCCACAACTTTTTGATCTAAATAATGATGGATTACTAGATTTAATTATTGGGAATAAAAATGGCAAAATTTTTTACTATGAAAATATAGGAACATTAACAGAACCATCATTTCAACTTTTTAATTCAATGCTTGGTAATATAGATGTTTCATCTAACATACCAGATGGATATGCCTCTCCGCATTTCTTTCGATTAAATAATGAAACACACTTATTTATTGGTGGAATTGATGGAAAATTAAGATATTATAATAATATTGATGGAAATCTAGATCAAGGACAGGATTTCACACTGATCTCCGATAATTACTTAAATATTAATGTAGAGGGATATAGCTCTTTTGCAACTAATGACATTAATCAAGATGGAAATCTTGATCTTTTTGTTGGTCAAGATCTTGGTGGGGTTTTTCATTTTGAAGCAGATCCAAATAATAACGTCTCTACGATTGAATTAGAACAGGATGATCAAATTAAAATATTTCCGAATCCAACAAATAAAACCTTAACAATTATTTTCAAAAAATTTGAGGGTAAAGAATACATTATAGAAAACATTAATGGAGACAGAATAGAAAAGTCTAAAATATTGGGCAAAAAACATAAAATAAATATTGACAAACTTTCTACAGGAATATATTTTATTAAAATCAAACTTGAAACTGGTATTGTCGTTAATAAAAAAATAGTAAAATATTAAAGCCGAAATATCTTTTCATATTTTTTATCGAAAGTTAATTTTGGTTCTTTATTATATATTCCATATAAAGTTGAACCACTTCCTGACATAGAAGCATAAACTGCACCCTCCATGTATAACTTATTTTTAATTGATTCTATTTCCGGATAATTTTTGAAAGCCAAGGATTCAAAACTATTTTTTAATTGTTTTTTCCATTTATCAACAGGTTGATTTATTACTTTTTCAAGAGAATAAATATTAAAATCATTAAGACCATTGTATGCATCTTTAGTAGAAAGATGAATTATAGGATTAACAATTTTTAAAAATTTATCCTTTAAATCAATAGATACATTTTTTAAAATTTCACCTCGTCCAGTTGCAATTTTAGGTCTCTTTTCCAAAAAAAAGGGACAGTCACTTCCTAATTCTATCGCTAGAGATCTCATTTGTTTTAAGGATAGATTTAAATTAAATAAATTGTTTAGTCCAATAATTACATAAGCTGCATTTGATGATCCACCACCTAATCCTGCTCCCATAGGGATGGATTTAAATAAATGAATATAAACATTCCCAATTGAAAATTTTGCTTGAATCAATCTAAAAGCCTTAACTACAAGATTTTCCTCTTCTTCGGAATTTACTTTCAAACCTGTTTGGTGAAATTTATAAGAATCATTTTTAATAATCTCTAATATATCGTATAATGGAATTTGATACATGCACGATTCAATTTCATGATAACCATCTTGACGCTTAAATAAAACATTGAGTCCTAAATTAATCTTGGCTGGTGCAAATAATATCATGATACAAAGTTAGAACAACTAAACAATTTTTGTAACTTTCGGCAATCAAATTAAACAATAAAATGGCTACTTATTTAGATTTTGAAGAACCTATAAAAGAGTTAGAAGATCAAATCACTCAAACAAAATTAATTGGTGAAGAAACAGAAGTCGATATGACTGATAAAATCATACAATTAGAGAAAAAATTAAAAACCAAAACAAAAGAAATATTTTCATCTCTTACTCCATGGCAAAGAGTACAATTATCCAGACATGTTGATCGTCCTTATACTATGGAATATATCTTAGGTATCACAGAAGGTTTATTCCAAGAATTACATGGGGATAGAAATGTGAAAGATGATAAAGCAATGGTTGGTGGATTTGGTTTAATAGATGATCAAACTGTAATGTTCGTTGGGCAACAAAAGGGAGTTAATACAAAAATGCGTCAATTTAGAAATTTTGGTATGCCAAATCCGGAAGGATATCGAAAAGCCCTTAGGCTAATGAAATTAGCAGAAAAATTTAACAAACCTATTATTACTTTTATAGATACTCCAGGAGCATTTCCTGGATTAGAAGCAGAAGAAAGAGGACAAGGAGAAGCAATAGCAAGAAATATTTATGAAATGATGCGTTTAAAAGTTCCCGTAATTTGTATTATTATAGGTGAGGGAGCTTCAGGAGGTGCCTTAGGAATAGGGGTTGGAGATAAAGTTGTAATGCTAGAGAATACCTGGTATTCTGTGATTTCACCAGAATCTTGTTCTTCAATTTTATGGAGGTCATGGGAATATAAAGAACAAGCAGCTGAAGCATTAAAATTAACATCTTCAAATATGAAAAAACTAGGTTTAATTGATGATATAATTAAAGAACCATTTTGTGGCGCTCATAGAGACCATAAAGGAACAATAAAAAGAGTTAAAAAATCGATACAATCTTATCTAACAGAATTAAAAAAAATAAAACCCGAAAAACGTATTGATAATCGTATCGAAACGTTTTCTAAAAGAGGAGTTTGGAAATAATTAAAACTTAATTTTCTAATTATTTAACTCAAAACATTTTATATGAATATGAAAAAATATCTCATTATACCCCTATTATTAATCTCCTTTATTTTTATGGGTACACAAAAAATATCTGAAAACAAAAAAGATAATTCTGAGAGACTTTATCCCATAAATCCATTAGATTTCTCCCAAGACATGCTTCTTTATATCAAATCAGAGCTGCCTTATAAATCATATTTAGATACGCTCGAGAATATTGATTTAAATAAATTAGATATTGAGCTAAACGGCCATGAAAAGAAATTAGCTTTTTGGTTAAACATATATAACTCACTAGTTCAAATACGTTTAATTGAAAATCCTAGTCTATTTGAAGATAAAAAATCATTCTTTAAAAAAAATGATATTGTTATAGGAAGTGAAAGATTATCTTTAGATGATATCGAAAATGGAATTCTGAGATGTAAAAAGAATGTGTCTAATCCTAAATTTACAGAGAAATTCAAACTAAATAAAATTGAAAATAGAATTCATTTTACCCTAAATTGTGGTGCTACCTCATGTCCAGCAATTGCTTACTATAAACCTGAATTAATTGAAAAACAATTAGAAGAAAGCACAAAATTTTACTTAGAAAATAATTGTGAATACAATTCGGTTAAAAATGAAATTATTATTAGTGAACTTTTTTCATGGTTTAAAGAAGATTTCAATGGTGAAGATGGTATTATAAATTTTCTTAAAAAATATAACTTGATTCCTAAAGATGGAGTTAAAAATGTTAAAATCATATATAAAGAATATGATTGGGGTTTAAAACCAGGAAATTTCAAAGAATAACATTTAATGAGAAAAATAATTTCAGTTGTTATTCCAGCTTTCAATGAAGAAAAATCAATTGGAAAAGTAATTTCAGAAATTGATAAAACAATAGTAAAACATATAATTGTTGTAAATAATAATTCAACTGACAAAACACATGAAATAGCTGAAAGACATGGTGCAATTGTTGTGTTTGAAAAGAAAAAAGGTTATGGTTACGCCTGTTTAAAAGGGATTGAAAAAACAAAAGAATTAAATACAGATATAATTGTATTTATGGATGGTGATTATTCTGACTTTCCAACAGAAATAAAAAATATTATCAGCCCTATTTTACATGAAGAAATAGATTTTGTCATTGGATCTAGAACAATAGGTGAACGAGAGAGAGGTTCATTAACAGCACAACAAATTTTTGGTAATTGGTTAGCAACTCGATTAATTAAACTTTTATATAAAAAATCTTATACAGATTTAGGTCCTTTCAGAGCTATAAAAGCAACAGTTCTAGAAGACCTTAAAATGAGCGACAAAACTTATGGTTGGACTATAGAAATGCAGATAAAGATAATTATTAAAAAATATAAGTTTAAAGAAATTCCAGTCAATTATAGAAACCGAATTGGTGTATCAAAAGTAAGTGGAACGATAAAAGGGACAATTTTTGCAGGAATAAAGATTATATTTGCTGTTTTTAGATACCGTTTTAAATTTAAATAGAGTATCCAAGTAATATGAATTTAAATAAATATTATATAAGGTATATTGCAACAATTTTCATGTTGCTGAATATGTTTACTACTAATAGTAAGGAATCACAAGATATTTCTGGAAGTATTATAGATGAGAAAACAGAACGTTCAGTTGAAGATTTAAAAATAGAAATCAAACATATTATTTCCGATGAAAGATTCATAACAGAAACTAATGAAAATGGGGATTTTAATTTTTCTAATATCCCATTAGGCAAATATGATCTATCAATATATGATAAAGATTATACAAAATCTCCATTTTCATTTGAAGTAACAAAATCACATATTCCAAACTTAAATTTCAAAGTAAACAAGAAAGTTTCATGGATGTTTAATTGGGGTGATACTAGCAAAAAAGAACATTATTGGTCACACCTAACAGCTAAAGTTATCATCATAATATATTTTATAGGTTTAATACTGATTTTATTTTATAGCATACTTCAATTAAGTTTAGCAGTGGCTTATGTTAAAAACAAAAAGAAAAAAATCACAAGACCGATATTCAAATCTGAAAATGCAAAAAAAGTCACAATACAATTACCAATGTATAATGAATTATATGTTGCTGACCGAATTATAGAAAAATGTGCCAATTTTGATTATCCAATAGATAAATTTCAAATTCAAGTACTAGATGACTCAACTGATGAGACAAAAGATCTTATAGCTAAAAAAGTAGCAGAAATTTCAGCAAGAGGTATAAATATTCAGCATATACACAGAACAAATAGAAAAGGTTATAAAGCTGGAGCTCTTGATTCTGCAATGGATCAAGTTGAAGGAGAATTCATAGCTATATTTGATGCCGATTTCATTCCTGAAAAAGATTGGCTTCAGAAAACAATGCCCAATTTTGAAAATGATAATATTGGTGTTGTTCAAACAAGATGGGGACACATAAACAAAAATTATTCTTTACTGACCCAACTTCAAGCTTTTGGGCTTAATGGCCATTTTGCCATAGAACAAGGAGGGAGAAACGCATCAGGTCACTTTATTAACTTCAATGGGACTGGTGGTATATGGAGAAAAAAGTGTATTGAAGATGCTGGAGGATGGGAACATGATACTTTAACCGAAGACCTTGATTTAAGTTATAGAGCACAGCTTAAAGGTTGGGAATTTCGTTATCTTGAAGAAGTTATTGCCCCTGCTGAATTGCCCATAACAATGTCTGCTCTTAAAAGCCAACAACACAGATGGATGAAAGGTGGAGCAGAATGCTTTATAAAAATGTGGAAAAAAATTATTACTTCTAAAAATGTAAAGTTATCTGACCGTATACATGGACTATCTCATCTTTTTAATTCATCTGTATTCATATTTATATTAATGATATCTATTTTTAGTCTACCTATCCTTCATATAAAAGATAGTTTTACTGATTTAAATTATGTAATACGTTATGGCGTAATTTTTATAATTAGTACCGTATTTTTAATGTATTATTATTGGCATTCATATAGAGATAAAACAAATAAAAAAATAAAATCTTTTATAAACTTTTCTGGAAATTTTTTCATCTTTCTAATGGTATCAATGGGGCTAGCTTTAAACAACTCAGTCGCTGTACTAGAGGGTTATTTAGGTATTAAAAGCTCATTTGTTAGAACACCTAAATTCAATGTGAATGTTAAAAATGATGTCAAAAAAAACAAATATGATACAAAAAAACTATCTATTTTAAATATTGGCGAAGGTTTGCTAGCCCTATTATTTTTATTTACAGCAATTAATCGAAGTATTTATGGTGATCTAGGAATGGTACCTTTTCATCTTATGCTTGGATTTGGATATGGACTTGTTTTTTATCATTCAATTTACGAATTAAGGAATAAAACGTAAAAATGTCTAAACGTATCATTATTACGTTTAGTATAGTTGTATTTATTACATCTATTCTTCTTTTAAACTCTATAGAGAGATCAGAATTTACATTAATTTCTTTTTTATTTACATCATCATTTTTTTCTTACCTTTTTTTGATTAAAAATCAAAGAAATATAAAACACCAACATTTCATATTTATTTCAGGAATTGTCTATATAATTTCTATGATTTATGAACCTGCACTCTCAGATGATTATTATCGTTTTATTTGGGATGGAGAAATAACATGGGCTGGATTAAACCCTTTCGATTTTAAACCAGAAGAATTATTACAACAAAAATGTATAAATAACAATTCCTATTTATTAAAAATATATGACTATATGAGCCCTTTATCGCAGGCTAATTATTCAATTTACCCCCCAATTAATCAGATTTATTTTATTATCGCAACAGCATTAAGTGATTCAATAAAAATTAACACATTTATTTTAAAATTATTAATAGTCATAACTGAAATTTTTGGTGCTATTTATCTACGAAAATTATTAATCCACTTAAAAATTCCAACTTCAAGAATGTGGCTATTATATCTAAACCCTCTTTGGATAATAGAAAGTATAGGAAATTGTCATTTTGAAGGAGTTATGATTTCATATTTATTCATAGCAATATACTTTCTAACTCAATATAGAATGTTTATAGGTTCAATGTTCTTTGCAATTGCAATTCAAATAAAATTAATTCCATTTATCTTCTTTCCTTTTTTCTATCGCTTTTTAGGATTATGGAAATCCACATTGTTTTATTCTATTACAATCATCATTGTTATATTACTAGCTTTAATCGATTTGAATCTAAATAACATAGAAAACTTTTTTAATAGTCTCAAATTATATTTTGAAGTTTTTGAGTTTAATTCATTTATTCTATACAATTACATTCAATATGGAATTGCGGAAACTGGATGGAATCTAACAAAAATATATGGCCCCCAATTATCCAAAATATCAATAGGAATAATTGTAATTCTTGCCCTTTATGGACAGATAAATAATTGGAAAAAATTATTTAATCGTATAACTATAGCCTTATTTTTCTATCTACTATTTAGTAGCACAATACATCCCTGGTACATACTAACAATATTTGCAATATCAATTTTCACAAACTACAGTTTCCCTTTTTTTTGGACATTCATAATATTTTTCTCCTACATGTTCTATAATTTCAATGATAGTTCTGTTATCGAATACAGAATATTTGTCAATGCTGAATACTTCTTAATAATTGGCCTATTCTTATATGAAATAGTTAACAAAAAATCTCCAATAAAATTTCTAAGGACTGACTAACTCTATTTCCTTCGAGTAGGAACAGGATCATGATTTTTACGCTTGGAACAAGGATGACAAGACAAAATTCTTTTTATACCAAGATATAATCCTTTTACAGGCCCCCATATTTTTAAAGATTCAATCATATAAGATGAACAAGAAGGTGAATATATACAAGACCTTGGATAAATTGGACTAATAAACATTTGATAAAACTTTACAATGAAAATTAATGGAAATATAAAAATCTGATTAAGTAATCTCATAAAAACAAATTTATACTTTTTTAACCTTTTAGTGTTAATTTTTTCACTCTTTTAGACTATTGCATATTACTTTATACCTTAATTTAAAGTGAAATTATTTTATGATTAGATGCGCATTTTTATAATTCTTATTTACACTATCTCCATTACTCCATTTGTTCAATGCCAAAGTCCATGGGATAAAGAAAAAATAGAAGTAAAAAAAAATCAACAAACTAATACTTTTATAAGTGCAAAATCAATATTTTCAGAAGGTTGGTCTGAATTACCCCAAACTATTTTTTGGAAAAAAATAATGAAATTACCACCAGATTCTGTTCTTATAAATATTGCATCATCAAGAACAGTAATAAAAAAAATCAAAAAAACAGAATGGAATAATCAAACTGAAGAAAAAATAGAGCATTTTAAGGATAGTGTTCGTGAAATTTATAATCTAGACAAAGAAGAAAAAATATTTTGTACAAGTGGTAAGAAGAATTTCTATAGATTCGATATTATTTATCCCTATATAAGTAGAGGGATAGAATCTTTTGAAAAATATGATGTAGATCCTTGGTATTCACAAGCAATTCTTCTAATTGAAAGTCCAGGAGAATTAACAAAATCAAAATCTGGAGCATATGGAGCCTTTCAACTGATGCCAAAAGTTGCAAGAAACCAAGGATTAATAGTAAATCAAGAAATAGATGAACGAGCTGATTTTGAAAAAAGCGCGTATGCCGCTTCACAACTATTAAAAAAAGATTGCATCCCTCAGGCAAAAAAAATTCTTAATTCAAAAAAAATAAAATATAATGAAGATGAGATTTGGTTTAGGCTATTTGTATTACATATATACCACGCTGGTTCTAAGAACGTAACAGCTGTTTTCAATAAAATAAACCATAGAACAGGAGGGCAATATCTTATCGAAGAAATGTGGCAAAATACTGCAGCTAATTTTCAAAATAATTCTCAAAATTATACACAAGTGGCTTTAGCCTCACAAATAATTCTCAATGAATATATTCATTCAGATTATGACTATATTTTGGACTGTGCTTCAATTACCAATAATTAATTTTTCACAAATATCATTGAAATTGAATTAACACAATGTCTTGTGTTTTTTTTTGTTAATTCTTCCCCACTAAAAACATGTCCTAAGTGTCCATCACATTTGGCGCATAATATTTCAACTCTCCTTCCATCAGCATCCTTGACTCTTTTAATTGCTCCACTTATTTCGTCATCAAATGATGGCCAACCACAACCTGAATGAAATTTGTCTTTTGAGTGATAAAGTGGGTTTTCGCATTGTCTACATATATATAACCCATCTTCAAAATGATCCGTATATATACCTGTAAATGGAGTCTCAGTCCCTTTATGAATTATAACCCGCGCTTCTTCTTTAGTTAATTTATTCATCACAAATATTAAACAAAATTAATAAAATATATATCAAAATAATAAATAAAAAAGAGCTTATTTAATATCTTTATTATATGCATTTTGTAGAACCTTTTTTTAATTGGCGTAATCTTTATATTGCATCAGAAGATGAAGATTCACCATTCTATGGAAAAGAGTACAGTGAATTTTTATTTCATAATAAAATCTATAATTTTTTCATTCACCCTCAATGGGATTCTTTTGAATCAAATACTCTATTTATTAAACTACTTTATGTTGACTATGAACATTCATATTGTATAATAGAAATGATTGGCGAGTGGAATGATGCAATTGAAAATGATATAATGAAATTAAAACGAGAAATTATTGATGAATTAACAAAATATGGTATTGACAAATTCATCCTCATTGGTGAAAATATTTTAAATTTTCATTATTCAGACGACTGTTATTATGAGGAATGGTTAGACGAAATAGAAAATGGCTGGGTTGCAACGATTAACTTCCATGAACATGTAATAGAAGAATTTAAAAAAATTGGAATAGACCAATATTTTATTATGGGAGGTGAAATGGAAATGATAGAGTGGAGAACTTACTTGCCCGACCAATTATATAAAAAGGTTAATAGTATAGCTGTCAATAGACTGAAGTAAATGACTATTTCAAGAATATATATAAAATAAAACTTAATTATTTAGCATTCCCTGATCAAACCAACATTGAAAATAATTTATCAAACTATCAGGAAGTTTAGATGATCCAGGAGGATAAGGCATTGGTACAAAACCAGGTTCGTGTTTTATAGCTGAGAGAATTATTGATGCATTAGCTGAAACACTTGCATGATTTGAAAGATCATAGCCATTAGACCCACCTCCATGACAATAACTTGTAGCACAATTTTGACTTAAAAGAGGTTGAATTTGTTGAGAATAAGAAATAGTATCAAGACAATCTTGATTAGAAAAATCTTGATTAGAAATAGATACTTTGTCCTTCTTACAAGAACATAATACAACTATTAAAAAACACAATAACTTTAACAAATAATTTTTCATAATTTAAAATTTCTTGTAATACTAAAACCTAATCTAAATTCTCCATTTAACCAATTAGAATATGTTCCAGGTATAAATTGTGTTTCGCTTAATCCTTTAGAATTAGTCAATACAATTTGAAACAAATGTCCATTAGTAACAAATTCGAAACCGGCTGATAAACTATTATAATTTTTATCACGTATAATATCTCCAGAACTGTTTATTTTGTTATGAAATGTGTGATAATATTCTAATATAATACCAACTGTTTTAGATACTTTCAAATTAAATGCTGTTCCTAAAGCAAACAATCCATTAACATCCGTTGGTAAGACATAATTTCTATGAACATATGTTGGCATTAATGCTAAACTAAATCTTTCCCCAAATTTACGAGCCATATTTAGTTGAGTACTATAAGCAATTCTATGTGCAAATTCTGGGAAAGATTGAATTTGTGTTTCATCAGAACTCGCTGAAGCATAAGTTAGCGTTGATGAAGATATCAAAGTCATACTAACTGGTTTTTTCGCAGATTTATTCTGTGTAATAAATCTATATTTTACAAATCCATCAACCACAGATCTATATGGCCTTCCAGTACCTTTAATTCTTCCTAAACCAATCATCAATTTATCTGTAATACCATATTCAAAAGCAAAACGAATATCAGAAGCTTGATCGAAACCAAGCCAATTTTGTATAATATTGGATGGATTCCACCCTGAAAGCATATCACCAAATCGGTGTTCAACCCTAAATTGTAACATATTCTTTTTTAATGTTTCAATAGAATGTCCATTTAAGATTCTAGTACCACTAAATGTTTCTTGAATATCTTGGGCTTTTATATTAATAAATAAAAGAACTGATATAAATGTAATTGTAATTTTTCTTATCATTTATTTGAAAGTTTTTTGATGTATGAAACCAGATCATTTATTTGATCATCGCTCATTTTCTCTTTTGTAAATAGAGGCATATATTGTTTTCTTCCTGCCTTAGGATATGTACCATAACGAATTATTTGATAGAGTGACTTATCACTATAATTTGATAAATTTTTCTCAAACATTTCTGCTGAAAGTTTATCATTACCAAGATTTAAATAAGTAACTCTACTATTAGCATGGCAATGCAGACAACTTTTATTATAAATAAATTTACCATTTTCAACATTTCCTCCATCACCATATTTACGAATATTTACATCCATAGCAGGAAGAAACGTTGCACTATAAAATTTTCGATAAAAACTATTAATCTTATTTTTTAAATCATTTTTTTGATTATGATCTAGATTAGCAACATTTTCTATATCTAATAAAATTTCATAATTTAAATCTAAGTCATTTATTTTCAGTTCATTACCTTTAAAATAATGCATAATAGCTTCTAGTTCCCATTCATCTAAATAACGACCTGAAGAGCAATATTTTGCACATACTTGAATTGCTTCATTAAGATTATTAGATGCTTTATTAACTAAATCTCCATATTTCTTAACATAATCATCATTGTAAAATGATGTTCTATTATAAATGCCATAAAAGGTTGAACCAGGTAAATAAGGAATAAAATTATTTTTTGCAAAATTTAAACGATCTAAAGAACTTTGACTCTCTAATAAATTAAACTCTCTTCCAATATTATGACAATCAATACAAACAAAAAATGTAGAAATTCGTTTTGTTTTTTTTCCATTCCTTATTGTTCTACCATTATTTATAAGATCTTTACCAATATTAAATTTTTTTTTATCATACTTTTCTAATGAGTGAGGATAACTACTATCACCTAACTCAATCAATAAATCTTCCAATGAAATATTTTCCACTCCAATAGATGAAGAATCCTCCATTAATTTATTATTCGTCAATTCATCAATTTGTATATTTCTTCCAGTTGAAAGAAATAAAAATGTTGTTAACAAACAAAAAAAAGATATAAAAAAAACCTTATTCAATTTTAACTTATGACAATTCTATGACAATTTACAAAATAAAAATTATTTATTAATTCAAATAACTCTTTTTAAAATAGTTATATTAATAGACATGACAAAAAAAGATTTAAGATTAAAATATTTAGAGTTAAGGAAAACTATTTCCTCTAAAGAATTGGAAATTATTTCCAAAAATATTTGTGATTTAATATTTAGTAATTTTCAATTAGAAAAAAAAATTATAAGTATTTTTTTACCAATAAAAAGATATAAAGAAATAAATACATATAAAATTTGGGATAAAGCAATATCAATGAAAGCACAAGTTGCTATTCCAAAAATAAATAAAAAAGAACTTAGGCATGTTATATTTGAATGTAAAAATCAATTGGAAATAAATAAATTTGGAATTCCAGAACCTAAAAAAGGTAAAGTAATATCTGCGGAACATTTTGACTATATATTTATTCCATTATTGACCCTTGACTCTAATGGAAATAGAGTAGGTTATGGAAAAGGATATTATGATCGTTTCCTGAAACGTTGTAAAGCTCGTTGTAAATTTATTGGATTATATCATTTTGATGAATTAAATGAAAAAATATCAGATCTAAGTGATCTTGATGTTCAACTACATGCTTGTATCACTCCTAATAAAATAATTTACTTTAAATAAATATATATAAAAACAATACCCCAAATACATAAGTAATTGGGGTATTGTTAAAAGCGGCGTCGACTTACTCTCCCACCTTCAAAAAGGCAGTACCATCAGCGCTAGTAGGCTTAACTTCTCTGTTCGGAATGGGAAGAGGTGGACCATACTGCTATAAACACCTAAAGCTTTAATAAGTTTTAGATCAATATAAATGACTATCGGATGATTGAAGTAAAAACAATACAAGAATTTAGAACTATAAGTCTACGGGTAATTAGTACTACTCAGCTTTGACATTACTGTCTTTACACTTGTAGCCTATCAACGTAGTAGTCTTCTACGGCCCTTAAAAGAAATCTCATCTTGAGGTGAGTTTCGTGCTTAGATGCTTTCAGCGCTTATCTCATCCGAACATAGCTACCCTGCGATGCAGCTGGCGCCACAACAGGTACACTAGAGGTTCGTCCACCTCGGTCCTCTCGTACTAGAGGCAGGTCCTCTCAAATTTCTAACGCCCACAACAGATAGGGACCGAACTGTCTCACGACGTTCTGAACCCAGCTCGCGTGCCACTTTAATGGGCGAACAGCCCAA
>Ga0160423_10000615_pt1 | contig 29192 bp, 25 predicted proteins | sample CRUFie14St8metaG_FD_108191 | JGI IMG/M metagenome (GOLD analysis project Ga0160423, IMG submission 108191) | Marine microbial communities from the Costa Rica Dome - CRUD Field 142mm St8 metaG | ecosystem: Environmental > Aquatic > Marine > Oceanic > Photic zone | place: Costa Rica: the Eastern...
CAAAAGGTAAATATATATCAGATACAGTTACCTCTGATTTTTTTATAATAAATTAACTATTTCAACAAAAAACTGTTTATAAATCAGTTTTTACAATTATTAACCGTAGCGTTTTTAATAATAAATTTGTAAGTAAGTCGTAATACTTGTTTTGGGTTGTACATTTCTATCCCAGATTATAGTACAGCATAAAAAAAGCCCTTCTGGAAGAAAGGGCTTTTTTGTTTCTAATACTTCATGGTTATATTATCGCATTATTTGCTTTTCTGTTGAAGGTCGAAATGTAATTCCAAACATAAACTCATGAGACCCTGAAGTATAGGAGCTAATCTCAGTGTTAGGAATATCATAAGAATATCCAACAATATATCTGTCTTGTATGAAGAATCCCAACAAAGCAGAGATATCTCCATTATTTCTGTAATCCATTCCAATCCATAAATTATCATTATAAATAGTTTTCAAACCAATATCTAACTGAGATTGATCTAACACGGATTTAAACAATATTGAAGGTTGAATGTCCCAATAATAATTTAACTCTACATTGTATAGCCCCATAACATTAATGTGCCGAGCTAAATTAGCGTCTAATGTTACATTATCATTATCATCTGTTAAAATTAATTCACTATTTAATAACTGTGGAACTGAAGCTCCTAAGTACCAATTATCTTCATTGTAAATATTAAATCCAAATGTCGCGTCAGGAACTAAATTTACAATTTCTCCTCCGTTCATAAGTGGGTCATCTGGATTTGATATATTCCAATTTTCTTTATCTATCTTAAATTGTGTAAAGCCTCCAGAAAGAGCCATAGATAGTTTTATTCTTTGAGATAAATTAATATGGTATGCATAAGTAAGATTGGCTCCCGCTCTACTGGTAGGACCTACTTGATCATTAAATACTAAACCTCCTAAACCTACACGTTCATTAGATTTTCCATAGATACTCAACAAAGTGGTCTTGGGAGCGTCTTCAATTCCTACCCATTGATTCCTTACAGATGTCTTTATTTGGTAATAGTCGTTCATTCCCGCTATTGCTGGGTTAATCGCGTAATCGTTAATCATAAATTGAGTCAATTGAGGAATCTGTTGGCCGTGTAACATACCAACTGTAAAAATTGATACAAATAATAGACTTGTTTTTTTCATCATAAATTTAATTTATCTAACAATAGTAACGGCTCCGGTTTGTAAATCTGAGCCATCGTTTTGATTAATAGTATAATAATATGTTCCTACAGGCAATGATTTACCTTCAGAACTACCATCCCATTTGTTGTTATTATAGTTGTCTCCAGTGGAACTATAAATTAAGCTTCCCCACCTGTTAAATATTTTAATTTCAGCATTTGGATACCTTTCTATGTCAAGAATCTCCCATTCATCATTTATTCCATCACCATTTGGAGATATAGCGTCATAAGGAACAGCTCCAACAATAACATATATGGAATCAATTCCCTCACAACCAATATTATCAGTAGCTGTAACATAGTACCATGTTGAAGTTTCAGGATAATCTTGTAAACTACTTGTATTAGTTAGTGTGTCATTATCCCATGTCCATTCAAAATTACTATAAATATTAGATGGTGTAATTGTTGTTTGATCGCCAAGTACAAGTGGATTAGGCGTAGCTACCGGATTAATATCTAATTTTTCAACTACAAAAGTAGCTTCAACACTAAATGGATCTAACGGACAGTTTATCTCATCAGTAATTGTTAATTGATAGTTTGTAATAGGGTCTTTAGGAGTAACATTAATAGATGCTGTTGTGCCTATTATTACATTATCATTGATGTTTGTCCAAACATAAGAATGATTAGGCTTTTCTTCTATTTCAATAAACACTGATTTTCCTAAACAAATTGTTGAATCTAAATAATCATCATTATTTGGTAAAAATACATTCATATGCCCATTAATATATGTTTGATCCTGGATTATACAACCATTAGCATCTGTTACTTCAACACTATAAACTGTATTCGGCATTAAGTTTGTTGCTGTTGACGATGTTTGTCCCCCGGGCGTCCACAAATATGAATATGTTGGTGTACCTCCTAAAACAAAAGCTGTAGCTGATCCATCAGTAACACATGTTTTATCAATAGAATCAGTAAAAATACTTAAAGGATTGGTCGGTTGGGCTACGTAAACCATATTGGATGTTGTAACACAATTATTAACATCAGTAACAACAACTTGATAAATTCCAGTATCAATATCAGCAAGTATTCCGTTTCCAATACCTGTACTAAAATCATAATTACTTGAAGGGTTACCAATATTTGGTGTCCATGAATAACTATATTGATTATTCACATTAACAGAACCTCCACTAACTGTTACTATTACTTGACCAGTTGACTCTCCGTAACATAAAACATCTGAAATATCTATACTATTTATATTAGCTTGTAGTAACTCTGGTTCAGTTATGGTATAATCAGTAGTGTCCATACATCCTAACGGATCCGTAGCTACAACTACATATGTAGCTGCAGACAAATTATTTACTATAGATGTAATTTGTCCTGTGTTCCATGTATATGACACATTACCTGAGTTTCCTCCACTAGTTGACACAGCGAGAGATCCGTCATTACCACCAAAACATGAAATATTACTTGACTGAATAATTGATATTTCAAATTTTTCAGGCTGATTCAAATTATATGTTTCAGTTGTAGTACAACCAAGTGCGTCTGTAATAACGCATGTATATACCGTGTTATTTGTAATTTCATCGACACATAGTCCTATAGCTGTTTGAGTAGTTTGCGATAAAACATCATTCCATTGATAATTATACATACTATTACCTGAGCCATTAATGTTTGGAACTCCTCCACTAACATTTACAGAGATTTGCCCATCACAATAATTCCAACATGTAGGGTTCTGTGTTGACCCAATTGATGAACTTAAAACACTACTATTGTTAATTGTTGTATCTCCAGTCGATGAACAATTATTTTCATCAGTGACTGTAATAGTATAATTTCCAACTCCTAAATTGTCTATAGAATATGTTGTATCTCCAGTGCTCCACAAGTATGTGTAAGATATTGATGAACCAATACCTCCCGAACCATTCCAAGTTATTGATCCATTTGTCCATCCATTACAAGTTATATTATTGGTTACAAAACTATGTGAAATTGCTGAAGGCTCTTGGTATATCAGTGGTTCTTGATAAACACAACCATTAGCGTCAGCAATTTCAAGTGTATATGTCCCAGCTGAAATTCCTGTAATATAATTTGATGTACCATTGTAAAATATACTATTGTTTGCGTCATATAAAGTTTTTATATACGGTCCATTTCCTCCATTTATAACAATAGTCGCTGTTCCAGAGCTATCACCATTACATTTTATCTCGTATCCGTTCCATGAGGAGGTGGTAACAGATACATCTAAAATATCCGGCTCCTCTATTACAATAATGTCTTGTGCTGAACAATTATTATTATCTACTACTTGAACAGTGTAAGTTCCAGGTCCGTAAGAATGAAAATAAGCCATATTTGAATAATAAGACCCGCCATTAACAGAGTACAAGTAAGGAGAACTACCTCCAATCGCGTTAATTGACAAAATTTGACCATCGTTTGCTCCATTACAAGTAATATGCGTAAAAATAGTTGTATCAATATATATTGAGTCTGGTTGAGTTATTAAAACTGTATCTCTGTCAACACATCCTCTAGAGTCTCTTACATAAATTAGATACTGATTAGGAGAAAGATTAATAAATGATATTGCGTTTTGTGTAAAAACTCCATTAGAGTTTGAATAAACATAAGGTAATTGTCCCCCAGTGGCTAGAACCGTAATAGATGCATTATTAGCGTTATTACATGTAATTTCAGAAACTATTAATGAATCAATCTCTATAGACTGCGAGGGCTCTAAAATTTGTACTGAATCAGTAAAAATACATGAATTTGCGTCAGAGACAGTTAATGTATGATAACCAGCATTTAATGTATTTACAGTGTTAGATGTACTTCCATCACTCCATAATAAATTATAATTTCCTGCTCCACCTGTGACTATCGCTGTCGCTGTTCCATCAGAACCTCCTAAACAATTAACAGAATCTCTTAAAAATTGTACTGAAATTGCCGAGGGCTCTGTAATTAAATAGTCCTCAGATTTAGTACAACCATTATTATCTGTTACTGTAACAGTGTAAGAACCAGCAGATAAATTAATATCAGAGCCTCCACTCCATGTATATGTGTAATTAGGAGTTCCCCCTGATGAAGTAACAAGTACAGAACCGTCAGAACCTCCATTACAACTTACATTAGTTGCGATAATACTAGAAATATATAAACTATCTGGTTGTGTAATATTAACATCAGACGAATTCACTGTACAACCTAGTGAATCTGTAACAGTAACATTATATTGAGAAGGAATTAGATTTATCACGGGGTTAGATGTTTGACCATTATTCCATAAGTATGAATAACTTCCAGTACCCCCTGATACATTAGCTGTAATCTGTCCGTTCGCACTATCATAACATAAAACATTTTGAATACTCAATGAGGAAATTAATAATTCCTCTGGCTCATCTACAAAAATTGAGTCAGAATCAGTACACCCTTCGGAATCTACTACAGTAATAAAATACGAAGCCTCTCCAGTTGGACCAAATGGAGTTCCTAAAGGCACAAACGAATTGCCCCCGTCAGAGGAAAATAAATAAGGTGGTGTTCCAGAGAGAGCTGAGGTTATCATTAATCCATCATTTGCACCAAAACAAGAAACATCTTGTACTGTTATGTTGAGTGATGGATTTGTTCCAGAGTTGATTACAGCAGTATCTGTAATCATACATCCATTTGCATCAGTAATATCAACGATATATGTCCCAGGGAATAATAAAGAAATATTATCATTACTTGTTCCATTTGACCATGCAAAACTATATCCTGGTGTTCCACCTGAAACAAATACTTGAGCCTCACCATTCGCAGCAGTTTGACTGCCAGAACACGATGAGTGACTTATAATGTTTGTATTTGATACCATCATTGACGGTTGGTTAACATCAACAGAGATTAACTGTGGATTTGAAGCACAATTATTTACATCAGTAACTGTGACAGTATAAGTACCTGCTGGTAAATTATTTATTACAGGTGTATTTTGACCAGTGTTCCATGAGTAAAAATAAGGTGCTGAACCTCCAGAAACTGAATCAACTAAAGCAGATCCATCAGAACCTCCATTACAACTTACATTACTAGAGACGGCAGAATAATAAATAACATCAGGTTCTGTAATTGTGATAGTTGCAAAATCTGTACACCCATTAGCGTCTTCAACAAAAACATTATATGATCCAGCGTATAGACCGCTGAATACATTGTTATATTGTGGAATTGGAAATACGCCTGGAATATAATATTGATAGGTTCCTATTCCCGTTCCACCGGTAGCAATTATCGTAACTGTATCGGATTGATAACCATTACATAATACACTAAGTGTAGAGCTTGATACATCAACAGAAGCGGTAACAATCGCAGAAGCTGGAACCTCAACAGAATCTGTTACGACACATCCTGTAGCATCGGAAACTGTTACAGAATAAAATCCTGGATTTAATCCAGAAATTGTATTAGTTGTTTCTGATGTTTCCCATAATATACTATATGGTGGTGTACCTGTTGGGTTGACTGTTGCAGATCCGTCACCTCCGTTATTACATGGCGGTATACTATCAAAACTTAAAGTTATATCAGCTTCTGGAACAAAAATATCTTCTGTGAATTCACATCCATTTGCATCAGTAACACGAACCTCGTACATACCTGTAGATAAATTAGATGCGACATTGGTAATTTGAGCTGATAAATCATCCCACAAATATGCGTATGGTGGTGTTCCTCCCTGAGTTATAGAAATAGATGCTTGACCATTTGTTAAGTTACAAGTTTCAGTAATAGAATCTAAAGTATATACAAATGGGAGAGGCTCGGATAATGTAATGTTAGTTGAAGCTGTACATCCGTTATCATCAGTGGCATTTAAATTATAAGTTCCAAAAGTTATATCTCCACACAAACCTGTCCAATTAGTAGAGGTTTGAGTAGAGTAGCCTGTCAAATCATAAAGGATTGGTGAAATTCCATTTGCTGGCAAGACAATAATCTCTCCGTCACATATCCCAGGGCAAGAAATTGCGTTTGTTACAATATAATTTAAAGAGAAGGTCTGGGGTTCATTTAGTGTAACTAAAGTATCACTAGCACAACCATTAGCGTCCTGAACAGAAATAACATAATTACCCGCACTCAGACCCGTATAAGACATTGAGTTAGAGAATGTTGATCCATCAATCGAGTAAGTATATGGAGCTTGTCCCCCATTAGAAGAATTAAATATAATTTCTCCATCACTAAATCCGTTACAACTTATCTCAAAACCATTATAATCTGAGGTTGTATATGAAAATGAAACATCGGTGGGTTCAGAGAGAAACTTAGTTGTTGAATACTCGCAGTTATTTGCATCTCTAACCGTTATCGAGTATGTAGTATTACCACATAGTCCGGAAAACGAACTTGAGTTTTGGAATGGACCTCCATCCAATGAGTAAGTGTAAGGCGATGTTCCAGTAAGAATATTATTTACTTGAAAATCTAAAACACCGTCACACGATCCAAAGCAAGATACCTGAGAAGATATAGAAATAGCTCCAGATAAATTTGGAGGATTTGTCAAAGTTATACTTTCAGATGTGTCACATCCATTTGCGTCTAAATAACTAATTGTATATGTGCCAGTAGCTAGCCCAGTAAATACAGAATTAGAAGTAAAAGGAGATCCATTAATTGAATATGTATATGGTGAGACACCTCCAGAGATAGAAGCGGTTATTTCTCCATCCGAAACTCCAAAACAACTAATGTCTTGGCCATTGTAGTTTGAAGTAACCGATGCACTTGGATTTAAAACATTAGTCTCGATGATTGTAATAGATGTTGGGGAGGTTGGGAGTGAAGAAAAGTCAACAGAACAACCGTTAGCATCTGTGACACTTATATTGTAAGTTCCCGCACATAAGTTATTGTAGGTGGAATCAAAAGCTAAGTTTGAGGGCCCCGCAGTTAAAACACCTCCTCCAAATGACACAGAATGTGGGGGTGTTCCTCCATTAACATTAACGGTTACTTGTGCATCACAATCTCCATAACAATCCAATCCAGAAATCAAATTTGCAGAATTGGTTAATGGTGGTGGTTCTGTAATATTTATAGTGGTAAAGTCATAAATAGATGTAGGGTCAGCTCCATCAGGATTTGTCGCGTAATATTGAACTGAATCTACTAATCTTACTGTATATAGTTGAGACCCTAAACCTGGCACACTTACACTAGAAACTGTGGTGTTATTAGTGGATGTGATAGGAATAAAAGATCCAAAAAACTCAAAACCAACTACAATCTTTAAAAGAGTAGGTGGAGAAGTTTGAGCTAACTGAATGTTTATTGTAGCTAAGTCTCCATTACATAAAATTGGTGAGGAGATGGAAACATTCTGTATAGTTTGAGCCTGCATATGTATAGAGAAAATCGACAATAAAAAAGCAAACCCCAGAGTTAGTAATTTTTTCATTTCTTTAAACTATTTAGTGTAAATTTTTAAAGGTGCAAGATACAAAAATAATTAATACCCGTAATATTACTTATTTATAAAAAATGATAATGAAAAATATTGCTGTTAAGTAAGAGTTACTGTTGCTTGTAGTGGATTCAGAAAAGATGATTTTTTTCAGCAAATCTGAGTGAAAGCGTCTCTTAAATTATCAGCAATCATTTGCGAAGACCTACCTTCAATATGATGACGTTCTATAAAATGCACAAGTCGACCCTCCTTAAACAAAGCGATTGATGGTGAAGAAGGAGGATAAGGAGCCATGTACTCTCTAGCCTTCGCTGTAGCTCCAACGTCTTGTCCAGCAAATACCGTTGCAAATACATCAGGTTTATTTTCAAATGAAGATGCTAACTTGACCGCTGGTCTTGCATTTGCAGCAGCACAACCACATACTGAATTAACCATTAATAAGACAGTTCCTTCTTTTTTTTCTAAAAGTTCCTGAACTTTCTCAGGTGATTTTAATTCAACAAAACCAACAGAAGTTAAATCTTCTCGCATCGGTTTACACATTTCTTCTGGATACATAATTTTAATTTTAAGTTTTACAAAAATAGTGTTTATTATCTTTTCTTTTCAAAGAAGTCTTTTAATAATTTTGAACACTCTTCCTCTAGCACCCCACCGATAACCTCTGATTTAGGATGAATTATTGGTTCATTAAGAAGTAAAAATCCTCTTTTTTTATCAAAGGCACCAAATACAATTTTTTTTATTCGAGTCCAGTAAGAAGCACCTGCACACATAATACATGGTTCTAAGGTAACGTATAATGTACAATCATCTAAATATTTTCCTCCCAAAAAATCAAATGCGGATGTAAAAGCAAGCATTTCTGCATGAGCAGTAACATCATTTAGAGTTTGTGTATAGTTGTGAGCTCTTGCAATTATTTGATTTTCACAAACTACTACAGCTCCAACGGGGACTTCGTCTAATTGTGATGCTTTACTAGCTTCTTTTAAAGCTTCCTTCATAAAAAACTCGTCTGTGAAAGGATTTATTTCCATTTTACAAATATAAGTTAGCTATTTTGTATTTTTGCAATATTAAACAAAAAATAAAATGCTTAGAACAACTACTTGTGGTGAACTAAATATTACTAATGTCTCTGAGGAAGTAACTTTATGTGGATGGGTGCAAAAAAATAGAGATCTTGGAGGAATGACATTCATTGATCTGAGAGACAGATATGGAGTCACTCAGCTTACATTTGACATGATGAAAAACTCAAAATTGTGTAAAAAAGCAAGAGAACTAGGCAGAGAATACGTTATTCATGTAAAAGGTGAAGTAATAGAACGTAGCTCAAAAAACAAAAATATTCCTACGGGGGAAATTGAAATTAATGTTTTGGATTTAACTGTTTTAAATACATCAAGAATCCCTCCATTCACTATTGAAAATAACACAGATGGTGGTGACGAATTAAGAATGAAATATAGATACTTAGATATTAGAAGAAATCCAATCAAAGAAAATTTAATATTAAGATCAAAAGTTTCATCAGAAACACGGAAATATCTTGATGATAAAGGTTTTTGCGAAGTTGAAACTCCTTACCTAATTAAATCAACACCTGAAGGGGCCAGAGACTTTATTGTTCCAAGTAGAATGAATGAAGGTCAATTCTACGCGCTTCCTCAGTCACCTCAAACTTTTAAACAATTATTAATGGTTGCGGGAATGGATAAGTACTACCAAATTGTAAAATGTTTCCGAGATGAAGACCTAAGAGCAGACAGACAGCCAGAATTTACTCAAATTGATTGTGAAATGTCTTTTGTAAACCAAGAAGATATTCTAAATATGTTTGAGGGACTAATAAGACATTTGCTTAAAAAAATAAAAGGAATTGAATTAAATAAATTTCCAAGAATGACCTACGATGAAGCAATGAAAATATATGGGTCTGACAAGCCTGACATTCGATTTGGAATGAAGTTTGTTGAAATGAATGAACTTTGCAAACGTAATAATTTTGTTGTTTTTGACAATTCTGAAACAGTTATTGCAATAAATGTTAAAGGAGGAGCTTCGTTTACTAGAAAGGAAATAGATAAATTAACTGATTTTGTAAAGACTCCTCAGGTAGGGGCAAAAGGATTAGTATATTGTAAGTGTAATGAAGACGGTACTTTTAAATCTTCTGTTGACAAATTTTTCTCTCAGGAAAAATTAAATAATTGGGCAGATAAATGTAAATCATCACCTGGTGATTTGATATTAATTTTAGCAGGAAAGATTGATGATACTAGAAAATCTCTTTCAAAATTAAGACTTCATTTAGCTGAAAAACTTGAATTAAGAAATCCAGAAGAATTTGCACCTCTTTGGGTTTTAGACTTTCCTTTATTAGAATGGGATGAAGAAACTAAAAGGTATCACGCTATGCATCATCCATTTACCTCACCAAAAGAAAATGATATTGAAAAATTAGACACAGATCCTAAGTCTGTTAGAGCCAATGCGTATGATTTAGTTTTAAATGGAAATGAGATTGGAGGAGGAAGCGTCAGAATTCACAACCAAAAATTACAAAAACTGATGTTCAAACATCTTGGGTTCTCTGAAAAAGAGGCTCACGAACAGTTTGGATTCCTAATGGAGGCTTTTGAGTACGGAGCCCCTCCACATGGTGGTATCGCTTTTGGATTTGACAGATTATGTGCAATAATTGGAGGGCAAGAGAATATTAGAGATTTCATAGCATTTCCAAAAAACAACTCTGGAAGAGACGTGATGATAGAATCTCCCTCGTCAATAGAAAAAGAAATATTAGATGAATTGAACATTAAAATAAAGATATGACAATAAAGATTGAAAATAAATACTCTATTTGGATTAAATTAATTTCAATAATCATTCCTTTAGTAGTTGCATTGCTATTTACAATTAAAATAGATTACACACTTCCCGTGTTTTTACCTCCAATATACTCTGCAATTAACGCTTTGACCTTTGTTTTATTAATTATCTCATACATTGCTATAAGAAAAAGAAAAATCAAAATTCATGAGAATCTAATGAAAATTTGTATTGGCCTTTCTTTACTTTTTTTAGTGATGTACATAGCTTATCACATCACGTCTAACTCAACAATATATGGGGATATAAACAAAGATGGAATTAGAGACTCTTTTGAGAAAGCTGAAATAGGCAGTCTATTATATTTTTATGCTTTTATCTTGATATCACATATAATATTATCAATAGCATTGATTCCAATGGTTTTAACTAGCTATGTAAGAGCTATTCAAAAACAATTTGACCCACACAAGAAAATTGGAAAAATTACATTTCCGGTTTGGCTTTATGTAACTATTACAGGGGTCATTGTCTATGTTATGATATCTCCATATTACTAATATGAAAGAAAATAAATCAATTATAATTTGGCTTTTAACAGGCTGTGTATTAATTCTAACAATGGTAGTAGTAGGCGGGATTACTAGACTTACAAACTCTGGACTTTCTATGGTAGACTGGAACCTATTTATGGGAGCTGTACCCCCATTAAATGAAACAGATTGGAATGAAATGTTTGCAAAGTATCAAGAGACACCCGAGTTTCAAAAAATTAATTTTGATTATACTTTAGACGACTTTAAATTTATATTTTTTTGGGAATATTTTCATAGAATGATTGGTCGATTTTTAGGCTTGGTATTCATTGTGCCATTCATTTATTTTATAATAAAGAAAAAATTAAATTCAAAACTTATAAAGCAATCATTAATTTTATTTGGACTTGGATCACTTCAAGCTACTATCGGTTGGTGGATGGTAAAGAGCGGGCTTGTTGATAGACCTGACGTTAGTCATTATAGACTCGCTGTACATTTAACAACAGCATTTATTACTTGTTCTTACACCCTATGGGTCGCGCTTCCTTTAATAATTAAAAAAAATAATGCTGGCAATATTAAAATATTCAAATACCTAAAAATATTTCTTTTTATCGTTTTAATACAAATTATTTACGGAGCTTTTGTTGCGGGGTTAAACGCCGGATTAGCTTACCCAACCTGGCCAAAGATGGGAGATCAGTTTATACCCATAGAGATTTTTAGCTCTAATCCTCAGTGGAATTTTTTAAATGGAGTTTTTGGAGTTCAATTTATTCACAGGATGTTAGCTATCCTCGTTGTTTCATTTTCAATATTTATATATCTTAAAAGTAAATCATTGTCATTAGAAAGAAATGAAACTATTTCTCTAAACTTAATTTTCACACTAATATTTATACAGTTTGTATTGGGAATATTAACCTTGTTGTTTAAAGTGCCTATTTCATTAGCACTTCTACATCAACTTGGAGCTTTCTTTCTATTACTTTCAATAGTATATTCAATATATCTTTTAAAAAGAGATTAAAATAAATATTTGTCTACCACATATACTACTTGTAAAAGTGGAAGATAAAAAAAAGAAGATATCATCAATTTCTTAGCACTTGTATCATCACAAATGGAACATAAAAAATATGATTGTAAACAAAACCAAATGCCTAAAAAGAACACAAGAAAAGAGGAGTATATTGTCAAAGAAAACATTTCAATAGAGTAGAAACTAGGCAATAATGTGGAAAGGAACAGCAAAATGCTAGTAAACAATGATATTACAGCTGGATACTTACCTTTTTTTCCTCCATACATCATCTTGAAACCAGCTTTTTTATATTCATTGTCAAGTACCCACGAGATAGAAATAAAGTGAGGAAACTGCCACAAAAACTGAATAAAAAATAACAGTACAGAAAAAGAACTAACACTATCAGTTGCAGCTACATGGCCTAACATAAACGGTATAGCGCCAGGAATCGCTCCAACAAATATTGATATTGTTGATATTCTCTTTAATGGAGTATATAAAAGAACATAAATAATAATTGACACCAAACCGTAAAAAGAGGACTTCGAAATTATGCTATATGGACCGTTGCCTGGATGAATTAGATTTAATAAATATAGTCCTAAGAATGCTAAAACGAATGAAAAGATAATAGCCCTATGTATAGAAATATTATTTTTAGGTAGGGGTCTTTTACTTGTCCTACTCATCAGTTTGTCAAAATTTCTTTCTAAAATCTGATTAAAACTATTTGCTGATCCGGTTACTAAAAAGCCTCCAATTATCAAGATTACGAACTCTGAAAAAACAAAATCTTCAACACCAAGCATATAACCTATACCCGAGGAGAAAACAACTATAAAAGATAATCTAAACTTTAAAAGTTGAAAATAATAATTTAGAGTCTGCATGACTAGTAATCACCACTCTTTTTAAGCTTTCTTTTTTGTAAAAAAAAGAATAATCCAAATAATATTACAACAATATAAGGAGCTGACATTAAATAGAGAATACCATCATTTAAGCCAGAGCCAACATCATCGCCTGATTCTAAATTTGACTCAACAACAGCTTTACACATTGCACATTGTGATTTTACTTTTAAATTAATTATAAAAGTAGCTGCTAATAGAAGTATTTTAGTTTTTTTCAATTCTTTCAATTTTTGGAGTGTTATGGTATTCTGCTAACAATGTTTCCACGTCTTTAATTAAATCTTTTATTACATGGTCTTTTGTACCGTCGTATGTACCAATAGGGTTCCCTTCATAAGTGAAATTTTTACCAGTAGTTGGGCAAGCCATTTTAGATTTTTTTGATACATCACCACATTCACCACAAACAAAGTTTGTATACCCAGACCTAACTCTCCCCTCTTTATCAACGACAATTAACTGTCCAGAGTGAGAAAATCCACCCGGCTGAGTGCTGTCTTGCGAAGCGTGAGCAAAATAGGAGCCAGCTATTTTATATATTGAATCTTTGTTACCTGTAACAAAGTTCCAATTATCGTCTGTAATCCTCATAGATTTAATATAATCTCTCAGTACTTGAGGTGTATCATTGTCAGGATCAACACTATGCGATAAAAATTTTATATTTGGATAAATACTTAACTCTTTTTGAATATACTTCATGTTGTAAGTCATGACCGGACAAATAGTTGGACATTTTGTGAAAAAAAAATCTGCAATGTATATATGATTGTTGTAGTGTGAGTTATCAATTGTATCGCCATTTTGATTGATAAATTTATAACTTGGAATTTTATGGTCTTCACCTCCAATAATGGCAAGTTTTACAAAGTTATTTGTTCCTTTAGAAACAAATTTATATACTAAAAATGGAGCAATTAGTAACAAAACCAACAAAATCGTTGAAAAAACAGAGCCTCCTGGTAAGAAATTTATTAGTTTTTTCATAAATTATATCATCATTGAGGTATATAGACCTTCGCTCAATAAAATAAAAAGCATATATGGAATGAGAATCAAAGCTGGTAACAAAATTACCCATCTTAAACTTTTCTTTTCCTGTCCCAAGTGCATAAACTCCATAACTATGTAAGCAGCTTTAACTAGTGTTAGTATAATAAATATATGATTAATAAGTTTGGTTCCAAAATATACCTCCATCATAAAAGGAGGTTTTATTATACCTAAAATCACCTCAATAGCGGTTACAATTAATAGTAACCAAAAAACTTTCCATATCCACCAATTAGAATTTGTATTATCTCCCATAATTGAATTTTTTAAATTATACTAAATAAAAAAATGTAAAAACAAATACCCAAACTAGGTCTACAAAATGCCAGTATAAACCAACTTTTTCTACCATCTCATAATGTCCTCTTCTTTCATAAGTATCCTTTATTACATTAATTAATATCACAATTAATAATATTACCCCACTAAACACGTGGAATCCATGAAAACCTGTGATAAAATAAAAATAATCAGCGAATAGACGATGTCCATATTCATTTTTAGAAAGGTTTGCTCCAAGTATTACTTCAGTAGCATTTTCTCGCAAATAATCTATGGACTGTTGATTAGTTAAGTATTCCCTATTTGCTTTACGAATATGATATTCGGGACTTGTCTGCAGACGATTGATTATATCATCTACAGAAAAATAAAAATTGGTGTCGTCATAACTATCAACTCCCATCATATCATAAATAGAAGCTAGTTCATTATTCTGGGCGAGATGAACCACTGATTCTGTTTTTGTATCAATACCCCCCCTATCACCATGTATAAAGTGTCCCCATTCCCAGGCCTGAGACAAAAGAAAAATTGATCCTCCAACTATAGTTAAAGATAACCACAAAATCACCTTATTTTTTTGCATTTTGTGCCCGTAGTTCACAGCTAAAACCATTGTTACGGAGCTCATTATTAGAATAAACGTCATTAACGCAACAAATAAAAGTGGGTGATCTCCTTCCAAAAAAGGGAAATGACTAAAAACATCCTCCGGATTAGGCCAGATTTCTGGATACTTAAATCTACTCCATCCGTATGCAGCTAGAAATCCAGAAAAAGTCAAAGCATCAGTTATCAAGAAAAACCACATCATTAATTTTCCATAACTCGCATCAAAGGGTTTATCTCCTCCTGTCCAAGCCTTCGGTGTATTTTCTGTAGATTCTGTCATAAGTGTTTTTTTAAATTATATATAGTAAAAACGCAAAAAGATATAACCATAAAATATCCAAAAAATGCCAGTAAATAGAAGTTAACTCTATTCCTAAATAGTTTTCTCTAGAGTACTTTAAATTTACTGATTTGGTATAAGTAATAAATACAGATATAAGACCTCCTACTACATGCAGCAAATGAGCAAACGTAATCACATATAAGAAAGAACTAGCGGGAGAACTTCCCTCCCCGACAAAAAACTTTCCCTGATCTACCAGCTCAGACCACCCCTTAAATTGACATACGGCAAAAATTACACCACAAACAAATGTCAGAAAAATTAAATCAGAAGGATTCTTTCCTTTCTTTACTATTCTTTTAGATGTAACTAAAAGTAAGCTTCCAAGTATAATTGCTATAGTGCTCAACCAAAATGATTTTGGCATAGATATTTCTTGCCATCCACTTTCTGAAGATCTAACAATTACCGCTGATGTTAGTCCAGCAAAAAAAAGTGTAATAGAAGCCATACCAATCCATAGCATCTGTTTGTATGTAGCATTTTTAAGTTTTATATTCATTTAGTGCTCTTTTTCTCCTTCCTTAATGGGTTCTGTCTGAGGCACAAAGTCTTCATCATAGCCAGGCTTTGAATAGTCATAAGCCCACCTTTTAACAGTTGGTATTTCTCCTGGCCAATTTCCATGAATTCTCTCAATGGGTGTTGTCCATTCCAAAGTAGTTGATCCCCACGGATTTTTATTGGCCTTTGTGCCCCAAAATATACTATAGTAAAAATTGAATATGAATAAAATCTGTACTAGACCTCCAATTATAGCGAAAAAGGTAATAATTTCATTAATATTAGTCAAACCTTCAAACATTGGAAATGCTGTATTTGAATAATATCTTCTAGGAAGCCCTGCTAGACCTAGGAAGTGCATTGGAAAAAACACTCCATATGCTGAAATAAAAGTTACCCAGAAATGTATGTATCCCAATCTTTTATTCATCATTTTGCCATACATCTTAGGAAACCAATGATATACGCCGGCAAACATTCCATATATTGCTGATAGTCCCATTACAATGTGAAAATGTCCAACAACAAAATATGTGTCATGAACATTAATGTCTAGAGCTGAGTCTCCTAAAACAATCCCTGTTAGACCTCCGGTAATAAACGTTGATACAAAGCCGATAGCAAACAACATAGCTGGAGTAAAACGAATACTTCCCCTCCAAAGTGTAGCTAGATAATTAAATACTTTCACAGCAGATGGTATAGCAATTAATAATGTTGTAAATGTAAATACTGAGCCCAAAAACGGATCCATTCCGGTAATAAACATGTGGTGGCCCCAAACTATGAATGATAAAAAGGCAATTGCCATTAGCGATATAACCATTGCTTTATATCCAAATATAGGTTTTCTCGAGTTTACCGATATAACTTCAGAGACTATCCCTAATGCCGGCAATAAAATTATATATACCTCCGGATGACCTAAAAACCAGAATAGATGCTCAAACAAAATAGGGGAACCTCCGGTGTGATGCAAAGCTTCTCCAGCTATCACAATATCAGACAAATAAAAAGATGTTCCAAATGTTCTGTCGAATACCAACAATAATGACGCGGACAACAATACTGGAAATGATAAAACACCAAGGATTGCTACAATAAATAAAGCCCACATTACTAATGGCAATCTAGTCATGCTCATACCCTTTGTTCTAAGATTTAATATTGTAACAATATAGTTTAATCCACCTAATAGTGAAGAAACAATAAACAATGTCATAGCTATTAACCATAAGTCTTGTCCAAGACCAGAACCAGGAATAGCTTCAGGAAGCGCCGATAAAGGAGGATAAATTGTCCATCCGGCTGAAGCAGGACCGGTTTCAACAAACAACGAGCATAGTAATACTACTGTCGCAACGAAAAAAAACCAATATGATAACATATTCATAAAGCCAGAAGCCATATCTCTAGCCCCAATTTGTAGAGGAATTAAAAAATTTGCAAATGTTCCTGTGAGGCCCGCGGTTAACACCCAAAATATTAAAATTGTTCCATGCATTGTTACCAACGCTAAATACATATTTGGATCTAAAACACCTCCAGGCGCCCATTTTTCACCCAAAAACCACTCTAAAACAGCGAAAGATTCACCAGGGTTTGAAAGTTGAAGTCTAAACAATAAAGACATCAACATTCCAACTATTCCCATGAACATACCTGTAATAAGGAACTGCTTTGCAATCATCTTATGATCTAAGCTAAAAATATACTTTGAAATAAATGTTTCGTTATGATGATCTGACATCTTTATACTATTTTTGAGTTAATAACTTTTCTGAAAGTGTTTTTTGAGTAGATATCCACTCGTCAAATTCCTCCTGTGTTTCTACAACAACTTTCATTTGCATATTGTAATGAGCTACTCCACATATTTTGTTACACAGTAACACGTATTCAAAATCCTCTCCTTCCTGCATCTTCATTTCAGCTGTAGTTTTAGTCGGTGTAAAAGCGAACTGGGTTGTCATCCCAGGAACACAATTCATCTGAACCCTAAAATGTGGCATAAAAGCAGAATGTATAATATCTTGTGAACGTAACTTCATTAACACAGGCTTTCCTACAACTAAATGAAGTTCTCGTGTAACTTTGTCATCTAATGAATGTTCATCATCCATATCTATGCCAAGAGCATTAGCTCCTCCAACTAATTTATAGTCATGCTTTCCTAAAGAATTGTCAATACCTGGATATCTCGCATTCCACCCAAATTGTTTACCATAAACTTCTACCAAAGATGATTGAGAAGTATCGGCGTTTGTGATTTGATCCCATACATTAAGCCCATATAAAATTACACCCGTTAATATTATAGCAGGAAAAATAGTCCAGACATATTCTAATCTATTATTGTGAGTATAGAAATAGGCTTTATGGTTGTCATCAATTTTCTTATATTTATATAAGAAATAAAATAAAAAAATATGTAGCATAAAGAAGACGGAAATAATTAATATCATCGTGAATCTCATTAATTCATCAATAATCACTCCGTGTTCTGAACTAGCGGGAGGAAGCAAAAGTGGATTCCAAGCAAAATACTGCCAAACACATGAAACCAAAAAGGCAATTCCAACGATTACCATGGTAAAAGACTGTCTCTTGTTGTCTCGGGTAGTCACAAGATTATAGTCCTTCTGACGTATGTTATCTAGCAACTCTCCGACTCTGACGATTTGCACTAAAGTTACTAAAATTAAAAAACAAATTAATACAATAAATACGTTTGTCATCACACTGAAATTTAGATACGCAAAGTTAATTAAACAAAGTTAATTGAACGGTTTTTTATTGATAATTTTACATAAAAAATGTTAATTGTTTATTGAGAAAATGAACAATTTTATTTTTGTATAATTTAAATGTTTTTTTACAAGCAATTAGCTCTACAAATTATCATCAGCGTTCCACTCAGCGTAAGAGGTGGCGGTTTCAGAGAGTATAACTTTTAATAGTTCAATATTTTTCGGGAGATTCTTCTTGAGAATTGAAACAAAATCTAAAACTAAATTTTCCGAGGTGGGCTGATAAGGCAAAAATATAACTCGATTAAAAAGTGAGAGGTCTAAACTCTTGTGTGGAGAATTTTCATTTAATACTAATGAATGGTCATATTTGTCTATTATTAGTGGTTTTACTATTTCCTTCAATAATCCAAAGTCTAAAAGCATTCCATCTTTCGCTCTATTCTCTTGATTAACTAAATCTCCCCTAATAGTGACCCAAAGTCTGTAAGAATGTCCATGAATATTTGCACATAACCCATCATAACCATAAAGCGCATGCGCCATCTCAAACTTAAACTCTTTAGATAATCTTACTTTTTTCATGTCAAATTACAATATTAATGATTCGTTTTGGAACTACTATTATTTTTTTAGGAGAATTACCTCGCAAGTAATGATTTGTTTTTTCATGTTTCATGACCTCTAACTCTACGTTTTCCTTATTCATTTCAGCAGGTAAGGTAATTACAAATCTTGTTTTACCATTAAAAGAAACTGGATAATCGACCCTGTCTTCAATCAAATAAACCTCATTATAAGTTGGAAAAACTGCAGAAGTTATCGATGTCGTATTACCCATTTTTTGCCAGATTTCTTCACTAATATGTGGAGCATAAATAGATAATAATATAATAAAATCCTTAATAATATATTTATTATTACATTTTTGGGATATAAGCTCATTTACACATATCATTAATGTACTAACTATTGTGTTAAATGAATATCTCTCAATATCTTCTTCTACTTTTTTAATTGTTTTGTGCAATGTTTTTAAGTTTTCATTACTGGGGTCCGATTCAGAAACTAAAAAATTATTTTCTTCATCATGTATCAATCTCCAAAATTTACGTAAGAAATTATGAACTCCATTTATTCCTTTTATGTCCCAAGGTTTAAACTGCTCTAATGGGCCCAAAAACATTTCATATAAACGCAAAGTATCTGCTCCAAATCTTTTTATCAAATCATCTGGGGACTGAACATTGTATTTTGATTTTGACATTTTTTCTACTTCATACCCACAAATATATTTTCCTTGATCATTCAATATAAAATCTGCATTTTTATATTCTTCTCTCCAATTTTTAAATGAATCTATATCCAAAATGTCATTTTCCACAAAATTTATATCCACATGTAATCGGGTTGTTTGATAGTTTTTTCTTTTATCAAAACTCACAAAGGTATTTGTGTCTTTTATTCTATATACAAAATTTGACCTACCTAATATCATGCCCTGGTTAATCATTTTTTTAAAAGGCTCATCAATACTAATAAAACCCCTGTCAAATAAAAATTTTGTCCAGAATCTAGAATATAACAAATGCCCCACCGCGTGCTCGGAGCCTCCAATATATAGGTCTACTTGACCCCAGTAATCTGATTTTTCTTTTGCGCAGAATTCTCCATCATTATTAGGGTCCATATATCGTAAAAAATACCAGGAACTACCAGCCCATCCAGGCATAATGTTGGTTTCCATTCTATCTCCTTCAAAAACATTCCAATCTTCTTTTCTGGCTCTTGCGAGTGGTGGGTCTCCCTTTGAGGTCGGTAAATATTTGTCCACCGGAGGCAATGTAACATGTTTTTCATCATCAATAATATAAGCTGTTTCTCCCTTGTAATAAACTGGAAATGGCTCTCCCCAATATCTTTGTCTACTAAAAATCGCGTCCCTAAGCCTGTAATTTATTTTTCCCTTACCTATCCCTTCTTCTTCAATTTTATTTATGACAACATTTTTTGCTTTGTTTGCTTTTAATCCATTCAAAAAATCTGAATTTACGATAGTAACATCTTTTTCATGATTTGCTTTCTCACTTACGTCAATATTTTTAAATATATTAATGATATCTAACCCAAAATGAGTTGCAAAATCCCAATCTCTTTGATCTCCACAAGGAACCGCCATAACCGCCCCAGTTCCATAAGTTGCCAACACATATTCTGCTACCCAGACTTGTATTTTTTCATGAGTAAATGGATGAATGGCATATGACCCCGTGAAAACTCCACTAACACTTTTATCAGACTGTCTTTCTCTTTCTGACTTTAATTTCACATTATTTACATACTCTTCTACTTTTAACTTCTGGTCTTTAGTTGTAATTTCATCTACCAATTCATGTTCTGGAGCTAAAACCATAAAATTAACACCAAATATTGTATCCGGACGGGTAGTAAAAACCTCTATTTTTTTATCAAAACTTTCTAGTTGAAAGCATATAGAAGCTCCCTTTGACCTGCCTATCCAATTCCTTTGAATCTCTTTAATAGATTCAGACCAGTCTAAAGAGTCTAGTCCGGAAATTAATCTATCGGCATATGCAGTAATTCTTAAAAACCATTGTTTCATTAGTTTCTGCTCTACAGGAAATCCCCCTCTTTCCGATAGTCCATCTTTAACCTCATCATTAGCAAGGACTGTTCCCAATCCTTCACACCAATTTACCCATGTGTCTGACAAAAAAGCGAGTCTATATTTTTGTAAAACATCTTCTTTTTCTTCTTCACTAAAACCCTCCCAGTCTAACTCAGTAAATACTGGTGTGTTTTGATCGCAAGCCGCTTGTGAGTTTATATTTCCCCTCTTCTCAAAACATAAAATCAAGTCAGAGATTGGTTTTGCCTTGTCTTCTTTATTGCAATAAAAAGAATTAAATAATTGCTTAAAAATCCATTGAGTCCATTTATAATAATTAGGGTCTGAAGTTTGAATTTCTCTACTCCAATCATACGAGAACCCTATTTTTTCTAACTGATTTCTATATCGCTTTGTGTTTTTTTGAGTAGCAACTTCTGGGTGTATTCCAGTTAGAATAGCATATTGCTCTGTTGGAAGCCCAAAAGAATCATAACCCATTGGGTGCAAAACATTGTATCCCTTTAACCTTTTGTATCTAGCAAAAATATCTGAAGCAATATATCCTAATGGATGTCCCACATGTAGTCCAGCTCCTGAGGGGTATGGAAACATGTCTAAAACATAATACTTTTCTTTATCAGAATCTTCTGTAACATTATAGGTTTTGTTTTCTTTCCAGTAACGCCTCCACTTTTTTTCAATTTCAGAAAAATTATATTCCATTATCTGTTTTTTAGGTTCGCAAAGTTAATGAATAACATCGATTACTTAATTGTATTTTCTATTTTAGCAAAAATTATGAAAAAATTTACACACAGCAACTCCTCTGGTGTTTCAACGGTTATAAGTTTGTCATTAGTGCTATTTGTAGTTGGCCTGTTAGCTTTTGTTTTATTGAACTCTAGTAAGGTTTCAAATAAAATGAAGGAAAGTATTGTTTTTACAATAATGTTAAAGAATAATACTAATAGCGTTAATGATAACACTGAAAAGCAAAAAAGAACTGAATTTGAATACTACTTAAAAAACACAATGTATTTTAAGAAAGTAGAATTTATACATAAAGACACTGCTTTTTCAAATCTTAAAAAAGATTTAGGAGAAGATTTTTCTTCCGTATTAGAAAGCAATCCATTGTTAGATTCTTATGACGCCTATGTAAAAGCTGAATTTGTCTCCTCTAAAGGCCTTGAAGAGATAGAACAATTTATTCATAATTATAACGGTTCGTCAGTCGTTCAAGATATCTTTTACCAGAAAAATCTTGTAGAGAAGCTGAATGATAATGTCAAAAAAGTCAGCATATTTCTTCTGGCATTTTGCATGATATTTTTTCTAATTTCCTTTGCATTAATTAATAATACCATTCGACTTGCTATTTATTCAAAAAGATTATTGATACGAACAATGAGATTGGTAGGAGCAACCAATTTCTTTATACAAAAACCTTATCTAATCAATAGTGTCTACCAAGGGTTTTTTAGCTCAGTACTAGCTATCTTTATGTTAATCGCTAGTTTAGAGGTTTTGAGAAAACAGATGCCTGACTTCATTCAAAAAAATGAGTTTTTAGAAATTGGGGTTATTTTTGGACTATTACTTATTTTTGGAATTATTATTTCTTGGATATCTACATTTTTTGCTGTAAGAAGATATTTAAGTTTAAATGAAAATGAACTTTATAACTAAAATTATGAAAAAACAAGAAAACTCAAAATTCGCTTTTAATAAAATAAACTATATTCTCTTAGGTGTTGGTGTCGCACTTATTATTATCGGGTTATTTTTAATGCAAGGTGGGAGCTCTGAAAACCCCTACAGTTCAAATGGAATGTTCAGTGTTCAAAGAATTACCATTGCACCTATAATAATGGTATCGGGCTTCATTTTAAATATTTTTGCAATACTTTACTCTCCGAAAAAGTAATATGTAATGGAAATTTTGTACACTATAATTCTTGGAATTGTACAAGGACTTACTGAATTCTTGCCTGTTAGCAGTAGTGGTCATATTGCAATCGCAAACTCTATATTAGACACTGGTTTCAATAGTAAAAATTATGTGTTGATGAATATAGTTTTACATGGGGCAACCGCCTCTAGTATTCTTTATGTCTTCCGAAAAGATCTTTTCAAGATTTTTTCTGGTATTCATTCAAAGAACAAAGAAGAAGTACAATTCTCATATAAAATATTAATCTCTATGATTCCAACAATCATTATTGGTTTATTTTTCGAAGACATGATAAAGGTGTTGTTTTCGGGAGAAAACAAATTTCTTCAGGAGTTAATAGGAAAAGACTATATACTGACCTTCGTGGGACTAATGTTGCTAATAACAGCCTCGCTATTACTATTAGCTGACAAGTCAAAGCCGACGAATAAAAATATATCTTTATTCTCTTCTATGATTATAGGATGCGCTCAAGCAATAGCTATTTTACCCGGAATTTCTAGGTCTGGTACTACTATTGCGATTTCAGTCTTACTAGGGATTGACAAAGAAGAGTCGGCACGCTTTTCATTCTTAATGTCTGTCCCGTTAATTATTGGGATTATGCTAAAAGAAATATATTCTTTATTCTTTATTCAATCTTACACTGTTGATTACTTGGATTTATTTATTGGTTTTTTCACAGCCTTAATAATCGGAATTTTTGCCTGTAAATGGATGATTAAAATAGTTAAAAATAGCCAGTTAAAATATTTTTCTTTTTACTGTATTTTAGTTGGATTTGGGGTATTTTTTTACAGTTACATAAGTGCTTAAAAACCTTACTAACATATCTAAAGATACTGACTTCTTAAAGGGCACTACAATCCTATTTCACAAGCCTATTGGATGGACCTCATTTGATTTAGTTAAAAAAGTTCGAAATATTATCAAGTCAAATAAAAAAATTAAAAAAATTAAAGTGGGACATGCAGGAACACTCGATCCATTAGCAGACGGATTACTAATAATCTGCACCGGAAGATTCACGAAAAAAATAGAGGAAATTCAAAAACAAAAAAAAATCTACACAGGAGAAATAACTCTAGGTGGAACTACTCCCTCTTTCGATAGAGAAACTGAAATAAATAAAACTTTTGAAACGTCACACATTACTGAAAAGTTATTAATTGAATCTTGTAAAACATTTGAGGGCAAAATCATGCAAAAGCCTCCTATTTTTTCAGCCCTAAAAAGAGAGGGGAAAAGACTTTATCAGCACGCTAGACAAGGAACCAGCATAGAAATAAAAGCTCGTGAAGTAAGTATAGAAAAATTTGAAATTACCAATGTAAATATTCCAAAAGTAGAATTTAAGGTGATTTGTAGTAAAGGAACATATATAAGATCACTTGCTAATGATTTTGGAGAGAAATTAAAATGTGGAGGTTATCTGTCAAAATTGAGAAGAATTCAAATTGGAAACTTTAAATTAGACGAAGCTTATACTATTAATAATTTTCAAGAAAAAATTCTTAAACAAAAAATTACTTGACTTCCGCTCAATGATGCTGTATATTTGCGGGTCATCATATTAAACTTTTAAAAACAATGAAATACAAATTATCTCACTTTAATTTTGATTTGCCACAAAAATTGATTCCACAAAAACCTAACGAACAACGAGATGAATCAAAACTGATGATTCTTCATAAAAAATCTGGAAAGATTGAGCATAAAAAATTTAAAGACTTAATTGAATATTTTGATGAAGAAGATGTTATGATTTTTAATAACACAAAGGTATTCCCAGCAAGAATGTATGGGAACAAAGAAAAAACTGGAGCGAGAATTGAAGTTTTTCTTTTAAGAGAATTGAACAAAGATAACAGATTGTGGGACGTTCTTGTGGATCCCGCAAGAAAAATTAGAATTGGAAATAAACTATATTTTGGAGAAAACGATGAACTAATCGCTGAAGTTATTGATAATACTACATCCAGGGGGAGAACACTAAGGTTCCTCTTTGATGGGACTCATGAAGAATTTCAAGAAACTCTTGATTTTTTAGGACAAACACCCCTGCCAAAGTTTATTGACAGAGAACCGTCTCCCCATGACGACGAAAGATATCAGACTATTTATGCAAAAGAGAAGGGGTCGGTAGCAGCTCCAACAGCGGGTCTTCATTTTAGTAAGCAACTAATGAAAAGAATGGAAATAAAGGGAATAAATCTGGCCGAAGTTACTCTTCACGTCGGACTAGGAACATTTAGATCTATTGATGTGGAAGATTTATCAAAGCATAAAATGGACTCAGAAGAAATTAATATTAGCAGACAGGCTTCTGATTTAATAAATCGAGCTAAAGAAAAAGAAAAAAAAGTTTGTGCAGTAGGAACAACTGTTAATAGAACCATAGAAAGTTCTAATACAACTAACAACATGGTAATTCCTTTTAAAGGCTGGACAAATAAATTTATTTTTCCTCCATATGATTTTCAGGTTGCAAATTGTATGATTAGTAATTTTCATCTACCAAAATCAACACTACTTATGCATGTGACTTCCTTTGGTGGTTATGATTTTGTAATGAAGGCTTATAAAGAGGCTATTAAAAAGAAATATAAGTTCCATACTTTTGGCGATGCAATGTTAATACTAAAGTAACATATGAAAAAAATCGCTCTAATTGTTGCAGGAGGAAATGGCACTCGAATGAACTCTGACATTCCTAAACAATTTTTGATGTTAAAAAACAAGCCAATTTTAATGTATAGCATTGAGAAGTTTGTTCAATTTGATAAAATTATTTTAGTTCTCCCCAAGGCACAAACTAATTACTGGCAAAAACTATGTTTAAATTATAATTTTAACATTGATCACGATATTGTCGATGGGGGTGAAAACAGGTTTCAATCTGTAAAAAAAGGGCTAAGTTATATTGGAGAGAATTCTATTGTTGCAATACATGATGGGGTCAGACCTCTAATATCTAAAAAACAGATAAACTCTCTATTGAGCAAGGTAAAAAAAGGAATTGGAGTGGTCCCTATAGTGCCTGTAGTTGATTCAATTCGTAAACTTGAGGGTAAAAATATATCCGCTAATATTGATAGGTCTAACTTGTTTAAAGTTCAAACACCTCAGTGTTTTTTAAGCTCTGATATAAAAAAAGCTTATTCTCAAGGACATTCTAGATTATTTACTGATGATTCGTCAGTTTTTGAGTCAATTGGAGGAAAAATAAACACCATAATGGGAGAAGAAGAAAATCTAAAAATTACAACTAAAAAAGATATTAAAATAGCTTCTTTATTTATATAATTTTCTTTACAAAATCTAAATCATTTATTAAGTTTACTCCAGGAATTTTCCCTTTTTCAAAAGTGCCTAAATGTTTAAAGTTAAGAGCTTCTGCACCGTTTTTACACGCAATTTTTAAAAGTGTGTTCAAATTATAATTAGTCTTTTCTTTTAATATTTTTAACTCTTCTAATATACAAAGAGTATCATTTGAGGCTAAACTGTCAGTCCCTACACAAAGTTTGTCAACGTCAAAAATTGAATAATTTGGTATTTTATTTTCAATAAATAAATTTGCCTTAGGACAAGTACACCAGTAAGTTGTATAATCATTTTCTTTAACCCATTTAACGTCTTCTTTTTTAGTAAAAGTATTATGAACTAAAATAATTTTTGAGCGCTTTGACATTTGGAGTAGTGATGTTTTTAATGCTGAAATGCCACTCTTTTGCAAATCACCAAATTGATTTAAGAATTCATACAGATTACCACTGCCTTTTTCAAATAACTCATCCTCAGAATATGTTTCTTGATTATGTATACAAATTACTTTTTCCCTATTCTTGTTCTTTAACAATGAAAACAGTCTTTTAGAAACCGAATAATTAGCATGTGGAGTTATTGAATTAGGTTTAGGGCAATTTTTTAATAAAACCAATCCTTTATTAAAAACCATTTCTGATTCTGATGTATTTAGAGAAAATAACTCTACAAATGTATGATACAATATTTTGCTTTTTTTCTTTACAGAAAATGAGTAATCAGTATTAGAAACATCTCCAACAGCAACTATTCCATTTTTTTGCATTATAGCGTCTGCATAAGTAATTGGTCCTTGTATTTGTTCTCTAAAAAACTTACTATTTTTAGAAATATTGTTAGCTTTTCTTTTCTCTCTAATTTTAGAAATAAAATTTACCAACCCTTTTTCTTTTAATTGAGGAAGGATATTGCCACGCAAATAGGATAGTTCTAAGTGACAATGTACATTTACAAATCCAGGACACAAAACACCTTCATAGATTTCTAGTTTGTCGCTTGGAACTTGTTCTCTATGGTTAAAAATATTTACCACCTCACCTTTTTTAGATACTTGAACCACACCTTCTTTTATAGGGTTTATGTGTAGTGGAAATATATAGTTGGCGGATAAATATCTCATATTACAAAAGTAAGGAAATTGAATTACTATCTTTGCTGAAGAAATGAAGAAAGATATAAGAAATATTACTCAAGAAGAAATAAAAAGGTTCTTCTACGAAAACAACTTAAAAGAATTTCGATATAGACAGTTAAATGAATGGTTATGGAAAAAAGGAGCTAATTCATTTGAACAAATGAGTTCTCTGTCTAAAAACATTAGAGAGTTATTAAAAACTTCTTTTGAATTTAACTCTGCGAAGATTGATAAAGAGTTTTTGTCAAATGATGGAACTATTAAATACAGTATGAAACTTCATGACAATAAATTAATTGAGGGGGTACTAATTCCTTCAAAAAAAAGAGTTACTGCCTGTGTTTCTTCTCAAGTAGGATGTAGTTTGTCTTGTAAATTTTGTGCAACAGGTACATTAAAGTTGTCTAGGAATCTTACCGCTGGTGAGATTTTTGATCAAGTTTTTAAACTTAATGAAGAATCTAAAAAGATACATAACAGAGCTCTTACTAATATTGTATTTATGGGTATGGGGGAACCACTTTTAAATTATAATAGTTTATTAAAAGCTATTGAAAAAATTACATCCAAAAACGGTATGGACATATCGCCAAGAAGAATTACTGTTTCCACAGCTGGGCTCGCAAAACAAATAAAAAAACTTGCTGACGATAATGTGAAATTCAATCTAGCAATTTCACTACATTCAGCTAAAGATAAAGTAAGGTCGGAAATAATGCCTATTAATAATTCTATTAATTTAAATGATTTAAAAGAGGCTGTCAGCTATTTTTATGAAAAAACTAAAAACAGAGTTACCTATGAATATATTTTATTCAAAAACCTAAATGATGATTTAGATTCAGCTAGAATTTTATCTAATTTTTGTAAAATTTCACCATGTAAAGTAAATTTGATTGAATATAATAAAGTAGATAGTTTAGTTTTTGATAAATCTACAAATAAAAATACAGAAAAGTTTATTCAATTTTTAATCAGTAAAAATATTATTGTAAATCTACGAAAAAGTAAAGGCAAAGATATTGACGCCGCTTGTGGACAATTAGTAAATAAACTAAATTAAGTTTTTTTAAATAACACTTAACTCAAAAAATTTCACTAATAAATATTTGTATCTTCGCTTAATATATTTTTTATATTAATTTGAGTATAATATCTGAAATAAAACAGCCTATCAAACAAGAGATGATTGCCTTCGAAAAGGAATTTAAAAATTCTTTGACAAGCAAGGTTCCTCTTTTGGATAGAATTATGCACTACATTATAAAAAGAAAAGGCAAGCAGATGAGACCCATGTTTGTGTTTTTAACCGCCAAGATGTTTGGTGAAATAAATGACAAAAGTTATAGGGCCGCATCATTAATCGAGCTTCTACATACAGCTACTCTTGTTCACGACGATGTGGTTGACGAATCTAACTTTAGAAGAGGTTTCTTTTCAATAAACGCTCTATGGAAAAATAAAATCGCAGTGCTTGTTGGAGATTTTTTACTGTCAAAAGGTCTCCTACTATCCGTAGAAAACAAGGACTTTGACTTGTTAGAAATTGTTAGCTCAGCAGTAAAAGACATGAGCGAGGGAGAACTTTTACAAATTGAGAAAGCTAGAAGA
>Ga0160423_10000616_pt1 | contig 29183 bp, 19 predicted proteins | sample CRUFie14St8metaG_FD_108191 | JGI IMG/M metagenome (GOLD analysis project Ga0160423, IMG submission 108191) | Marine microbial communities from the Costa Rica Dome - CRUD Field 142mm St8 metaG | ecosystem: Environmental > Aquatic > Marine > Oceanic > Photic zone | place: Costa Rica: the Eastern...
AACAGAAAAACCAATGACGATGGCTGAAAAGATAATTGCAAAGAAATTAATCGGAACCAATAACAAAAAATGTTTTGTTTCCCCAGGGGATGCTGTTTTAGCAACTGTCGATGGAGGATACAGTCATGAATTTACAACTGCACAGGTTCATAATTTCTTAAGTTCAGAATATGGAGAAAATTACACTATTCCTAATCCACCAAAATTTGCTGTTTTTGAAGATCATTTACTTTATGCAACAGGCGTACCTCGTTTTGGGCCATTTGTGGAGAAAATACAAACTCTACGCGATCTTCAAATGACTTTTCAACAACATACAGGTGTTAGAGATTATTCAGCAGTGAACGGAATTAGTCCTGGTATTTGTCATCAAGTTGCAAGAGAAGAATTCATTGATGTTGGAGACTTTATCCAAGCAACTGATAGCCATACTTGCATGGGTGGTGCTTCCAATGCTCTTACATATGGAGTTGGAGCGACAGAATATGCAAATTTAGTTCACAATCAGTTTGCATTCGTGAAGGTTCCTGAAAGTATTCGATTCGAACTTGTTGGAGAGTTAAATCCTGGTTGTACTGCAAAGGATGTGATTTTACACATACTCTGGTACTATGCAAAGCATTCTGATACATTAGATCGTTCAATGGAATTTGGTGGACCTGGGCTCGCATCTCTCTCAATGGATGAAAGAGCTACGCTCTGTAATATGGCAACAGAATGTAGTGCAAAAACCGGAATTTGTGAACCTGATCAATTAACAATTGATTGGTTAATGGATAGAAGAAATGATCTTACGGAGGACGATATTAGAGCAGAATTTGTATTACCTGATAAAAATGCTCACTATGATGGAGGAATACATACAATTGACTTGAATCAAATCCGTCCAATGGTCGCTCATCCTGGAAATCCGGACGAAGGTGTTCCATCAGACCCAACAAATGGAGCATATATCGACGAAATTGGAGATGTGAAAATAGATATTGCATACGCAGGATCGTGTACTGCAGGAAAAGATGATGATTTTGCTTACTACGCTATGGTTACCAAGGCAGCCTTAGATGCCGGTTTACAAGTAGCAGACGGAGTGGATTGTTACATACAATTTGGGTCAAAGACTGTGAAAGATTTGTCTCAAAAAAATGGATGGACTGCCTTATTTGAAGCCGCAGGAGTCAAATTAATTGATCCGGGGTGTGGGGCATGTATTGGCGCTGGACCGGGCGTCTCCAATAATCCAGATCAAGTTTCAGTTTCTGCAATTAATAGGAATTTTCAAGGTCGTTCAGGCCCTGGAAAGTTATACCTTGCAAGTCCATTAACGGTAATGGCTAGCGCATTTACAGGAAAAATTACGGCTTGGCATCCAAATTTGTTCATAGGGGCTTGAGGTGGAAATTTGGCTCGAAGGGAGCCTATGGCATTACTGTGGGAAAAAGCGCATAATGTGTTATGTTCGTGCATAGAAGAGGGAGTGAAATTCGCTCCCCTTCCTTCTCCGCCATACCTATTCGAACAAATGCCTATTGTTCAGCCTGGACCAGATATTATTTGTCAACAAGTAATTGGTTTAAATTCAATAGATAAGGCGGGATTCAGACGAATTGTCGAGAATTATCTAAATTCCAATTTACCAGACCTTGTGAAACGTTCAATAGACCAAGAGCGAGCATTAGACCAGTATATCTACGATTCAATTGACATGCTAATTGATAAATTTCTGATCGCAAGAATCACTGAATGGTTTAGATCGGGACTGAATCGTGAAGTCCCAGATACTGATCGATGGTGGTGGGCGATTTCTCTCTTTATTGGAGTTAGTATTCGGCGTCCGGAAGCAATTCTAGATGATGGGTTTCATCTCTTAGAATCTATCACATTGGGTGCTCCACCAGGTCGATGGCAAACCAAAGCACAGAAAGGACCTCACCTAGTTGATTGGAATGGACTAGATGTTTCTGAAAATCTTGTAGAAATACATGTTGATGGTGCGATTGCTGCGGCTTGGATACTTGATACACTGAATAATGAAAGAAAATTGATAGAAAGATGGTGGCCAGAAATAATCAATCGACCACACTTATACATCCCACTTAGAATGAATGAAAGATTAAGTCAATCTATTGGGAAGAAAGACTACTTTAATATCCATTTAAATTGTATTTCTTACCTCGTAATTCAAGATTTAGAATTAACCCAAAAATTGATTGAAAATTTATTGGAAGGAATTGATGGAAAAAGTCTAGCAAAAATGGTCTCTATTTCAGAAAGACTTTCGTTTCATTCTATCCATATTTCTTTGCAATTAATTGATGCTGGCTTCGATCATGGTGGTGATGCGGCTGTGATCGCTCAAAGCGCACTTAGTGCCTTGGCAGCACATGATGAACAGGCATTTTTGAGTCGTGTTGAAGTTGCAGCATATCATACAGATATACGGTCAAGAAGAAAGTTTGTTCAAAGTGGTTTGAGGATATTAATGCAGATTGACCCAATCGATTCTCGATCTGTTTTAATGAATTTATTAATAGAAAATGATGATTTCTCAAGAGTGAGATTACGTCGTTTTGCACGTGAAATGTGTGAAATAAATCCTAGTTCTAAACAAAAAATTGCCGAAGTATTAGAAGAAAATGGATTAGATGCAGAATGGTTATCTCAATCATGAGCAGCCAGTGGTTTCTCCACATTCGTTGCATTTCAAACAAGTTCCATTTCGAACCATTTGACTACTTCCGCAGGTTGTGCAAATATCTCCAGTGAATCCCATAGCACGAGCTGATTCTGCTACTGAATATGCAGCGTCACTTTCTGCTTCCAAATTCTGCAATGATTCTTCATTTTCGACTACTGTTTCGATAAGTGATGTGTCCATCATATCAACGTCTAGAGTTGTCTGAATGTTGCGTTGATGGCCTACATTTCTAGCAATACCATCTGGAGTGTGTTCTGGTCTACTAATGGAAGTTGAGTCAAGATCTTCAGCTAAAACGTGGGCTAAATCGTCACGATTCAAATGATTAATTGCTAACTCTCTGAATATGTAATCAACTATCGAGGTTGCCATCTTTACACGACCTGACCCACCAGAAACCATTCCACTTGGTTCAAACTTTTGGAAAGTAAATGATTTAACAAATGCATCCAATGGAACGCCATATTGAAGTCCTATTGAAACTGCAATAGCAAACTGATTCAACAATGAGCGCCAAGCCATTCCTTCTTTCGAGGTTGTTAGCATAATTTCCCCTAAGCGGCCATCTTCATACATACTTGAAGAAAGATAAACAGTATGTCCACCAACACGGGCCTTCATTGTCTTAGACTCTCTAACGTCTGGGAGTGGACGACGGGTTGCGATATAATTGTGAACATATGCATCTGCCAGGGGTTTAGCTTGTTCTGCTGGCAATGGAAGTGCTTCAATCACCTGTTGAACGGCATTCTCTGTCGTTATTGTAGATGATTCATTTAGATCTTCCTCATCCATTGATGATGTATCAACTAATTTATTCATCAAAGGTTGAGATAATTTACTTTGATCTCTGTATACCGCTGTTGCCTTATTCATAGTTGTGTGTGACAAGTTGTACACTTCCCGTATATCATCAATAGTTGCAGATGATGGGAGATTAACGGTCTTCGATATTGCACCTGAGATGAATGGTTGTGCTGCAGCCATCATTCTAACATGAGCCGGCCATGCAATAGAGCGCTCGCCATACTTTCCACAAGGAGTCGCGCAATCAAAGACGGCTAAATGTTCTTCTTTCAGATTCGGTGCGCCTTCGATTGTCATTCGTCCGAAGACATAATCGTTTGCAGCATCGATTTCTGAAGGTGTAAATCCAATGTGTTTTAGTACATCGAAGAATGGGTTGTCAAGTTGATTCTGATTCAAACCAAGTACGTTAGTACAGAAGTCAGAACCTAATGTATTGACATTGAAAGCGCCACGGATATCATAGGCAGCACCGATTGAATCCTCTATCATTGCGAATTCTGCTTCTCCAAATCCTGCCTTTGTCAAACGTTCACGAGAAATACTTGAGCAACCTTCGATACTTTTACTCCCCATAACATATGATTCAATTTCATCGATTTGATTATCGTCATATCCCAATTCAGTGAGAGCTAACTTGACACCATTGTTGATTATTTTCAACATTCCTCCGCCAGCAAGAGATTTGAATTGAACTAAGGAAAATGATGGTTCGACACCAGTAGTATCACAATTCATTACAAGACCAATAGTTCCAGTTGGAGCGATTACAGTTGTTTGTGCATTTCTGAAACCAAATTCAGTTCCTAAATTAAGAGCACGGTCCCATGTATCTCTTGCAGCATCCAATAAATCATCCGGACATAGTTCTGCATCAATACCTAACGGTTTTACTGAGAGACCAACATATTCTTTTGATTCAACATCATATGCTGCACGACGATGGTTTTGAATTACCCGAAGCATATGTTCTTTGTTTTCTTCATATCTTTCAAAGGGTCCAAGGAAACTAGCCATCTCAGCACTTGTTGCATATGATTCTCCACACATTATTGCACTTAATGAGCCGCAAATAGCTCTTGCCTTGTCATCATCATATGGGATGCCCATGTGCATCAATAACGAGCCGAGATTACAATAGCCCAATCCTAATGTTCTGTATTCATAGGACTTTCGAGCTATTTCCTCACTAGGGAATTGGGCCATTAATACTGAAATTTCTAATGTAGCTGTCCAAAGACGTACACTATGTTGAAAGTCTTCGATTTGGAATGTTCTTGTATCAGCATCATAATACTCTAGGAGGTTAATACTTGCTAGATTACATGCTGTATCGTCAAGGAACATATATTCTGAACATGGATTTGACCCGTTGATTCTTCCACCTTCAGGACAGGTGTGCCACTCATTAATTGTGGAGTCATATTGAACTCCTGGGTCTGCACATGCCCAAGCGGTGTATGCAACTTGATCCCAAAGATCTCTTGCAGGAAGTGTCTTACATGGCTCAGGGGCACGATTTTCTTTTTCAGCTGCTGCCAATTCAGTACGCCAGTAAAGATTCCAATCGTCTCCAGATTCAACAGCATCCATGAAATGATTGGGCACTCTTACTGAATTGTTACTATTCTGACCAGATACGGTAAGGTAGCCTTCTCCTTGCCAATCTGAATCAAAGACTTCAAAGTTTACTGAGCGCCATCCTTGATCACCAAGATCCATAATTCTCTTGATATGCGGTTCAGGCACCCCATTCTTTACCGCAGCTACAATCGCCGACTTTAATTCTGGATTCGAATTCATATCAGATGCAGCTATTTCTGCTCCGTCTGACCACATAGCAGACATAATTTCGTTTGCATGTTTTTGTAAGAGTTGGCTTCCAATAATTAGGGATGAAACTTTCTCTTCTTCCGACGCTTTCCAATTTATGTATTCCTCGATATCTGGGTGATCCAGGTCTAATGTTACCATTTTTGCAGCACGCCTAGTCGTACCACCCGACTTGATTGCCCCTGCAGCACGGTCACCAATCTTCAAAAATGAGAGAAGCCCACTTGATCGGCCTCCGCCTGAAAGCGGTTCGTCCTTACCTCGGATGTTACTGAAATTGGAACCTGTTCCTGAACCAAATTTAAACAATAGAGCCTCTCTCTCCCAAAGTCCCATAATCGATTCGCTTCCACCAACTAATGAATCACTTACTGACTGAATGAAACATGCATGTGGTTGAGGGTGCTCGTAAGAGTTGGAAGATTGTGTCATTGTTCCAGTATCAGGATCTACATACATGTGTCCTTGTGGATTACCTTCTATTCCATATGCCCAATGAAGTCCTGTGTTGAACCATTGAGGGCTATTCGGTGCAGAGCGTTGACTAGCAATCAGAAAGCACATTTCATCATAATATGATCTTGCATCTTCTTCTGATGCAAAATATCCGTACTTCCATCCCCAGTATGTCCATGTTCCTGCTAACCTGCGGAACATTTGACGGAAATCGGTTTCAGCGATATATCGCTCTGATGCTTCTAAATTCTGTAATTTCTCTTCGTCTGGTGCAGAGCGTTGGAGCCAAGTTGGTACTCCTTCTTCAGGTACTGGTCTAAGTGCTGCTGGGACCCCTGCTTTTCGAAGATACTTTTGTGCAGCAACGGTACCTGGAACTCCTTCAAACCCACTTGGGAAACATACGCCCAACATATTATCAGCTACAGTTCCATCCATGTTGCGAATTTCTAAATCAGTAGTGATATAATCAAAGGACTCAAATGGATCTTCGCCACTTGTAGTAAATCTACGTTTAATCGTCATACCACTAGTTCCTTCGTTGCTATTGTTCATAGTAGTCTGCATTCTTAACCCTCCTTTCACCTAATTGACATTGTACGCACTTCATAATCGCGCGGGAATCTGCTGGCTCAATCGAGGGTTATTGAATGTTGACGGTAGATACAAGATGATAAGAGCAAAAATTGGGGTTTCTTTCGTTAATCATCACATAGAAAAACCACAGGAGTGTGTCGATTCTCTGTAATTTGATAATTAATGATAAAATAATTATACATTTTTCTAAAACATGTGCGGGATGGATTGAACAACCCCTGCCCCATCCACCTTATTATGAGTGACAATGATGATGGGGAATTTAGTGTACCAAATAGTGGGTTAAAAATGGATGATTCAATTGATTCAGAGACACACGATGACGTTGATCCATTTGAGGAACTTGGTATAGGTTCTCGCTCTATTACATCAACAAATAAAAAAGAGGTAAGTGAGGGATATGATGCCTTCTCTGAACTAATGAATGATGACCTAGAAGATGATGACATTGAACGCGGTAATGATTCCGAAGAAGGGCATTCAAAGTCAGAAAGTATCTATGTAATGTTACTTCAAACTGTATGGGTTGATGGAATACTAGATCCCGCAGAAGTGAGACTATTATCTAAGAAAAGGGCTGAATTAAATATCACATTTGAACGACATCTTGAGTTGGTTGAAGAACTGATTGGGTGAAATTATGAAACATCCGTATACAATCGGTCTTGAATATGGTTGGGGAGATGATGCATTAAATGTAGAGGGGCATCATTTACTTTCTAGGCTCTCAAAGATGTTTAATCTATCATCAAAAGAAAGAGAAAATATCGAAATGGAATTTACTGAAACTTTACCAGTTATTTCTCAAGGTGTTGGGGCTGGAAAAACTGCTTTGAAAGCGTATGTAGAAGATTTAGAAAATTGGTTTCCAAGTCAAGGAGATAGATGTGCTCAACACTTGGGAAGAATGGCTTTAGATGTTGGAATGACCAAAAATGGATGGAAGAGTGTATTCGCTTGGATGGAATCTATTGGTCTTGGCACCAGTTTCGCCATGGGTGCATGGATGCAGGGAGATGAACCCGAAGATATTGATATTCCATCCTTTTTTGATGAAATAGTTACAAAATTAGGCATCTAATTCTATAACATTTCTAACGACCAATCAAGCGTTGCTCCCGATCTAGTAATCATTTTCCCGACACTGCAGAATTTTTCATGACTGGATTCAATTAATCTATGAAGTAATTTCTCAGGAACTTCTCCTTTGACAATATACTTCATAGCAACAGCTGTGAAAACCTTGGGGGACTCTTGGGCTCTTTGGGATTCGATTTCGATAGTCATATAATCCACATTCTCTATTCTATTCTTCAATCCTTCTTTTACATCAATCAAAGAGCACGCTGCATGAGCGTGTAACACCATTTCCATTGGACTTGGGGAGGATTCGCCATATATCTGAAATGACTTGCCGCCTGAAGTAGTACCAACATATCCATCTACAGCTGTCCAACGAACCTCTCCATTCATAGCCTACTGACTGAGTCATTACGCTAGAACATTGGGATGAACACCACAAGATATACGTTCAACAACTGTTAGGAGTGATGACTATGGTCTCGAGAGCAAGTTCGGTTCGATTCCTCGCACTTTTAGCGCTTTTTTCTATGTTATTGGCCTTGGCGCCAGTCTCCAAAGTTGAGGAATTAAGTCAAGATGATGTTGTTATGGAGACAGTAGCACGAAGTGGCCCTGATCTAACAGTTGACTATCTCTCGGCGTCTTGGACTTCAGCAGATGCTGGAGATTCCAAAAGTATCAGTACGAGAATCAAAAACGATGGAAGTTCATCATCGGGTTCGTTCCGATGGGGATTGTATTTGTCCACAGATAGGACAATTACAACCAGTGACCTTCTGTTGGATGATTGGTCCCAGTCAAGTATTTCCTCAGGTAGTACCCGTTCATCGACCAAGACTGTGACTATTCCATCATCAATCACAGGTGGTTACTACTACGTCGGCATGATTGTCGATATCAATAACCAAGTTAGTGAATCTGATGAGAACAATAATGACGATTACGATACAGGTCGAGTTCGCGTCTATGAATTGGCTGATTTAGTTCCTCGAACCACCTCCTCGTCATGTTCTACACCAACCACAGGTACGGTTGGAGACTATCTCACATCATCGATTTCAATTCAATATGAAAATGATGTTTCCAGCAGTCACGGCCAATCAACGGGCACATTTTACTGGGCAATGTATCTCTCTACAGATTCCACCATCACAACTAGTGACACACAAGTTGGAAGCGACCAATACTCATCTAGTTTATCTTCAGGTAGTTATAGGACGGATTCTCTATCCAGTAGCAATCGAATTCCTTCTACAATGAATGCTGGAACCTATTATTGGGGATATATACTCGATGTAGATTCTGATGTGGACGAAGCTAGCGAATCGAACAACGCCCGGACTTGTAATCAAATTACTATTCAAGAGGATCTACCAGATTTGGAAGCCACGTCGGTCAGCACCTCATCATCTTCTGCAATCATGGGCGATACCATCACTGTGCAGTATCGAATCGACAATATCGGGACTGATTCTTCTGGTTCATTCTACTGGAAACTGTATCTTTCAACCGATTCAACCATCACCACGGCGGACACATATGTCGATGAATTCAGTGAAAGTAGTATCAGTGGTGGCTCATACCGCTCTGGTTACGAATACAATGTTCCGATTCCAACTGGGATAAGTCCAGGATATTACTATCTTGGCTTAATTGCTGATAATCGCGGCAGTGTAAATGAATTAGATGAGACGAACAACATCGTTTCCTCTAACTCACGAATCGATATCGAAGAACCTGCTGATTTGGTTCCAGACAACCCATCTGGGCCAAGTTCAGCCCAAGCCGGTCAACAAGTGAGTATTTCTTGGAGAATCGACAATGCTGGAGATGATACCTCTGGATGGTTCTACTGGGAAATGTACCTTTCTACCGATTCTACAATCACAACCAGTGATACGAAATTAGGTTCAACTCAACAAGCGAGTAGTATTTCCGGTGGGTCATATCGAAGTGGGACATATAGTCCGACACTGCCCAGCAATTTGGCTCAAGGGACCTATTATTTCGGAATCATTGTAGATACTACTAGTCGAGTGTCGGAAGGTGATGAGACCAACAATGTTGAAGCGGGGAATTCAGTCTACATCGCGGTTCCAGATTATGATTTGGAGGCAACTTCGATTTCAGTCGATTCCGGCTATCGTCAAGTTTGCGAAAATTCAGATATTTACATTACGTTGAGTGTGACCAATTTGGGTGCTGATAATGCGGGTCCTCATTATTATGAAGCAATAGTTTCGACTGGGAATTCAGTCTCTGCAATCTATGCCGGTACCTCTCTTGGATATGCGAGTGGGGCCGCAAATGTCCCTTCCTACACACACTCAAGCATACAGGCAACCCTACCCTCAACTATCACGCCAGGCACATACTATGTTGGCCTCTATGTAGATTATGGAGACTACATTTCAGAGTCCGATGAAAATAACAACATAGTCGTCACAAACAGTGCCCAATTAACTGTAATTGATTGTGGTCCTGATCTGGAGCCCACGTCTATATCTGGGCCAACATCAGGTGTCAGAGGGGGAATGGCACAAGTTTCCGTTCAAATTTCAAATGTCGGAATGGAGGATGTCACCAGTGTCGATTACAGCATCTATCTTTCCACTGATTCTTCAATTAGTGGAACTGGTAACGATGTACTGGTCGGTTCAGATGTGTCTGGTACCATTGCACAAAGTGCAACATGGTCAGGAACGGTCAACCTTGGCATCCCATCAAATCTCGGAGACGGTTGCTGGTATTGGGGTATTCTTGTTGATCCAAACAACTCGATTGTTGAGATGGATGAAACGAACAATGCAATACCATCAAGTGGACAGTTTTGCTTAGAACAAGCAGATATTGTGATTGATTCAATTGGCTATTCCAACAATGCTGTGAGCGGTCAATCGAGCACCGTATTCATCAATCTCAGTAATATTGGTGGTTCTGATGCACCTTCTTTCACTGCTCGTCTGTTGTTATCACTTGATGCCCAGTCGGGAACTGATGATACACAAGTGGACAGTTTTCGGGTCGACCCGTTGACTAGTGGTTCTTCGGCCAATATTATACGGAATATCATCATCCCCAGTCAGCACATTGGAGATTTTCACTGGGTTGTAATTGTCGACACATTATCTGAGGTCGAGGAAGATGACGAGTCGAACAATGCAGCTGCAAGCACATCCTTCACGATTTCAGCACCAGCTATCGACCTGCTAGCCACATGGGTTGAATCACCTCTTTCGGCCGAACCGGGACAAACAGTATCGATTGAATGGGGAGCGGAGAATCTGGGGCAAGAATCCCTTGGTTTCGATTTTGAGATTTGGCTTTCTGAAGACCGCACATTAGGGAGTGGAGATATTCGCCTTTCACAATCTCGAGTGCCGGCATTGCTGAGTGGTTCAACCATCGCCGATTCACAGGTAGTCAATTTGGTTGGCGAGATAGATGGTGTTTGGTGGGTTGTTCTAGTCATTGATTCTGGAGGTGAGCACTATGAGGATGATGAATCAAACAACATTCGTGTATCTAATTCAACATTCACGATTGATTCAAGCAGCCCCCCTCCAGCAGGCGATACACTATCTGGATGTGATAATCCACAGACTGATGGGGAGTTTGAATCGGATGCGGCGTCGACACGTTCCTCAGCGCATCAATTGGGCGCGAATGCAAACCTCACATTGGATGGTTGTCTCATCGGTTTAGATGTGGTCGACTGGTATGCGATTGTCATCGATTCAGGAAACCGAACATCGATTGCATTGAGTGCTGAGGGTGCTCATCTAGAGGTCACTGTTCTGAATGGTTCAGGTGCACTTGGGCAGGGAATTGTCGATGATGATGTGCGTTGGGTGACAATTTCAGCATTGAACGATGATCTTGATGGTGTTGGGCTGTTGTACCACATTCGAGTTGCTTGGGATCCAGCAATGCCTGGTGGCCCCTATCAATTGAAATTCGTCACGGCAAACGCGAGCATTGAGACAGATTTGAATCCACCTCCAGCACCTCAAATCACCTCGGTAGATGAATGGAAAAATGTTGACGAAGTCACGATTAATTGGCAACCTGTTGTTGATGACCTGTCTGGGATTTCACATTATGAAGTCCGATGGGCGGGTGGTTTGTGGGCGCCAGTCACACAAAATGAATCCATAGTGAATATGACGATGCTAATGGATGGTCGATATTCGTTTGAAGTTCGAGCTGTTGACGAGGCAGGAAACATAGGTCCTGTGAATGCAACATGGATTCGAGTTGATCGAAACGCACCAATGGTTTCCATTGAGAATCTCAATACCTCACGCTCGCCAATACCCAAATTGGTTGTTGAGTTAACGATTGATGATGGGCTCGGCAGTGGGCCATCAAACATTGAATGGTCCGTTGATAATTTGACTTGGAATACGCTTAATGAAGATGGTTTGATTTTATGGTGGGATTGGAACAACACAGAATTGTTTGTTCGAGTAAAGGATGGAGTAAACTTACAGACAGTTTTGCAAATTCAAATAGAAGCACCTCCAGATGATTCGGAAAACATCGAAACATTGGACAATGAAAATTCAGAATCGAAAGGAATTGGGGTGGTCACTACATTGCTTGGGCTGATTTTTGTTCTAGCCATCGTAGCCCTATCGATTTTTACAGTCATGCTTGCGATTCGATTACGAACACAGGGCCTTACAGATGAAGATGTGGAAGAAGATTCAGAAGTTGAGACAAACGATTCAGAATTAATTCACCCTACTCAACATCAAGCTGAAACTTTGCATGTCCCAGATTACAACCATCTCATCAGTGGCGGAGTGTACGATCAATCCACAGGACACATGGTTTACATTGATCCAGAGGGGCGTTGGTGGTGGCAACAGGAAGATGGTTCATTCTTCCATGATCCGGCAATCAATGTCAACGATACTACGCCGGATGACCTTGTTGACTGCGACTGATAACCCAATTCCTTGGGCGGTTGATTGATGAATGGAGTCTTGGTCCCGAAGAATGATTACGATGTCAGGTACGAGTATTACAATGGAAAATGGAACTTTGAATGTGCCAAATAATCCAATTGTACATTTTATTGAAGGAGATGGAATTGGAATTGATATTACTCCAGTAATGATTAGTGTCGTAGATGCTAGCGTAGAAAAAGCATACAACGGAGAAAAGAAAATCCATTGGAGTGAAGTCTTAGCAGGAGAGAAGGCTTTCCACGCAACAGGCGAATGGTTACCTGAAGAGACATTGGATGCTATGAAACATGGTTTAGTATCCATTAAAGGACCTTTGACAACTCCTGTCGGCGGCGGTATTCGAAGTCTAAATGTTGCTCTTCGTCAAAAACTCGACTTGTTTGCTTGTGTCCGACCTGTAAGATGGTATGCTGGAACACCTAGTCCTGTTAGAGATCCGGGTGCAGTAGATATGATAATTTTCAGAGAAAATAGTGAAGATGTATATGCTGGAATTGAATGGGAAGCAGGAACTGATGATGTTGCAAAGGTTATCGATTTTCTACGAAATGAAATGGGAGTGGATAAAATAAGATTCCCCAATACTAGTGGAATCGGGATCAAGCCAATATCTAGCGAAGGCACGGGTAGAATTGTTAGAGCCGCAATACAATATGTAATTGATAATGATAGGGATAGTCTAACATTAGTGCACAAAGGAAATATCATGAAATTCACAGAAGGAGGATTCAGAGATTGGGGATATCAAATTGCACAAGAGGAATTTGGAGCTGAATTACTAGATGGAGGGCCTTGGTGCACCATGACAAATCCAAATACTGGAACTAAAATCACAATTAAGGATGTTATTGCTGATGCTATGCTCCAACAAGTTTTGACTCGCCCTCGAGAGTATGGTGTCCTAGCAACGATGAATCTGAATGGCGACTATATTTCAGATGCTCTAGCTGCCCAAGTAGGTGGAATTGGAATTGCCCCCGGTGCAAATATCAATTATGATACAGGGATTTCAATCTTTGAAGCAACACATGGAACTGCTCCAAAATATACAGGTCAAGATAAAGTCAACCCAGGTTCATTGATTCTATCAGCAGAAATGATGTTGCGGCATATGGGCTGGACGGATGCTGCCGATCTAATAGTCAAAGGAATGGAGGGAGCAATCTCAGCAAAGACAGTTACATATGATTTTGAAAGATTAATGGATGATGCAACATTGCTCAAATGCTCAGAATTTGGTGAAGCAATAATCAACCACATGTGAGTTGAATATATGGATGAAAATCTAGATGATATTCGAATAAAAATCCAAAAAATGGCTGAAGTAGCTGAGGTTAATGGAAAGCCCTTGGCTTGGTTTGAAGATCTCTATGATAGTGCAAATCGTAAGTCAGAGGATATTCCATGGGCACGAATGGAGCCCCATCCACAAATGGTAGAATGGATCGCGAATCGACCAGAAATTAATGGCAAGGCATTGGTTGTAGGTTGTGGTCTGGGAGATGATGCAGAATGGCTCGAAGAAATTGGCTTCGATGTTACCGCATTTGATATTTCAAAATCCTCGATCGATTGGTGTAAAGAACGATTTCCAGATTCAACTGTGGATTACTGTGTTGCGGACATATTGTCTCCTCCTGAAAACTGGGAAAATAAATTCGATCTAATCGTTGAGATACATATTTTACAAGTTATTCCCGAAAACATTCGAGATACTGCGGCAAAAAATCTTTCATTATTATTGACTAATAATGGCCATCTTCTTTGTATTGGGCGGTTATTTGAATCAAATATTGTAGAACAACCAGTTCCACCATGGCCACTAGGGAGAGTTTGGCTAGAAAGTCAATTTACAGATCTACGTCCAGTCAATTTTACTCGATTTACTTCAGAAAACAACTCTATTGGAGATTTCCCATCTCTACCACGATTTATTGCTTCATGGCAAAAAATTGACTATTAAAAATCAATTATCTACAGTTGCACTGAAAATAACAACAGTTACGACTGGGCGATCCATTTCACCTGTTTCTACTTCAGAGAGACTAGTGATATGTTCACAACCTTCCGTGACTTCACCAAACACGGTGTGAATACCATCTAGCCAATTATGATGTGTGATATCACCTGGAATCAAGAAAAATTGTGACCCTCCTGTGTTAGGCTCAGCAGTCTTTGCCATAGAAATTGTACAAGGTAAATGTCTCAAGCCATTATCTGCTTCATCTGGTATGTTCCAATTTTCTTGATTGGGACAATCACTTTGATTTGCTATTCTAGTACCATTGCAAATGCCATACCAATCGGCGGCATATCCACCTGCTCCAGAACTATTCTGAAAATCTCCACCTTGAATCATGAAATCATCTATGATTCGATGAAAAGTTGAATTATTGAAATTTCCGTATAACACATGTTTGAGGAAATTATCTGCATGGATAGGAGCAGCACTATGATTTAATTGGATTTTGATTGTATAATTTACTGTTGAATTCTCAAGATTCTCTCCATGGAAAATATGCAACGTAATATTGCTATATCTGAATCTCGATTCTTCTTCACTATCCCTGTCACCGAAATCACAGTAAAACTCTCGAGGTCTATCTGGTGCTTCCGCCCAAGTTCCATTTCTGCGTTCACAGTCTTCCTGCGTAATCTCTCGATCTTCGTCTCTATCATCTCTGTCGTTCTCACCAAAATCACAGTAAGGTTCTCTTGATCTATCTGATGTTTCGACCCAAGTTCCATTTCTACGTTCACAATCTTCTTGTGTAATCTCTCGATTTTCCTCTCTATCATCTCTGTCGTTATCATTAGAGTTGCATAGGGCCTCGATCGATTGATCAGCAGTCTCATTTGATTCGTACCATTCACATAATGCACGAAGCGCGTCATCAGTTCCATTCGATGGGTCGTATCCGTAAGTTATCTCCCAACCGTCTACTACGCCATCACCATCTGTATCGTCATTTAATGGATCTGTTCTATAACGTCGTTCCTCATCCTCATCTGCTATTCCGTCCATATCAGTGTCTATTCTATCTAATTCAATATCTTCAGATAAATCATCATCTCTGTCTAAATCTTCACTGAGACATCCAGCCAGAGCAGAACAAAGTAATAGAAATGCCAGAACTAGATTTTCAACGCGCATGTACTTCGGATGTTGGGGGTGTGTTTAATGATGTATTGACTGACTAATCGATTCTTTCAATCATAGGATTTTCTAAATCAATTCGGAGAAAATTTGAAAATGAAGTCTACCATATTTGCGATGTGTATAGGATTATAGGGCTAATCCTAATTGTATTGTTGTCTTTATGCCCCATGGTTGCATCCGAAGAAAATGATGACCCTGAAAGTGAAAATCAGGATACTGTAATTGAAAGAGTAGGTCCAGAGTTCTTTTTTGATTGTGTTGAAGAAGCATCACGGCCGCAGATTATTCCACCAGGTAGAATGCATAATTCATATGAGGTTAGACCTGACTTACCTTCCGGTGATGTCGTGAAACACCTAGGATGTATCCTCCAAAACCCTAATAATTTCAATATTACAGTTGAACTGAGTGTTTCTTCAGAAGTAAATATTTGGTCTCCAGATGAATATTGTGTGGAAAGTTATTCCTATCGCTATGATTATCAAGATAGACAGTGGGGTTATTATCCCGATACCTATTGTAATTATGGACAATGGGTAATTAGCTCAGAATTGGGAATGCAAAACAGCACAATTGAATTATCGAATAATGAGACTTTGTATCCTCATTTATCAATATACGCAGACTCGTACTTCAACCCAATTCAATCAGGTTGGCAAGAAATTAATCTCACAACTAGGATTACAAAAACTCAATGGTATGGTGATAATCAGACATCATGCATAAATTGTTCAGCAATTAATTACACATCGTATCATCTTCTTAATGAGTGGTCAAATATTGAAATAAACTCAAGATTGGCGTGTGCAAATAATTGGAGATATATCTCAGCAAACCAAATAGACGAAATTGTGGAACTATGTGACCAGGATATGTTTGACGCTTTCAATCAATTATATGTTGCAGAATTTATTGATGTAAATTGTAACTCTCCAATGATGTATACCAATTTCAATTACAATATGTATGGACAAAGAAATACGGATTGCGAATTTACTGTTGATTCGTTTTGGGGTATGTTGTATAATTCTACAAAATTAGAACAAGCAGAATTGCTTGCCGATCATGAAGACGGATATGGTTACCAAAGGTACGGAAATTATCATTTTCAAGACTATCTCGAGGAAAAAAGAGAGTATCCAAATAATGAATTTGACTATTGGGGTGCACCAGAATGCCCTGAACAATTTCCGATGGCATACACTTTCGATGTGCTAGGAAATTCAAACATGACAAAACATGGTGAGATTCAATTAATTTCACATCACCATAATTTCGATGGTCATTCCACGAGTTATAATATTCATAACCATGCATTTGAGATTTCGTCAAAGAATTCAACTAATTATGTATCAAGGATTCCTTTGGCTCAATCTGAAGAAGAAGGTGATTTTCTGGTAGTTCTAGAAAGTAGAATAATCATTGAAAATGAATCTTACGAACGAACTATTTTAGGTAGTTGCTTAACGAAATTTGGAGTTGATTCATTAAATGAAATTTATGAAGATGCTGCGTTGACTATGGGAATTACGGGAGGGCCACTACAACGATTTAGTAACTCAATTGCATTTACTATTGGAGTGGATAGTTTTGTTGTTGTTGGGTTCTTTTCAATGTGTATTCCACCTATCCTATACTTGGTACTGACACGATTGGTAAAACGCGTCAATGAAGAATTTTGAAGAAAAAATAGCGGATGACTGATGAACCAGTGCTGATGCATGTACTAATATGGTGGAACGCCCAAGGGGAACTAGGGACTTCTATCCAAATGAAATGAGATTGAGATCTTGGTTATTTGATAAGTTTCATGCCGCTTCCAAAGCACACGGATTTGAAGAATATGATTCGCCTATTCTAGAATATGAAGAATTGTATACTCGTAAACAAGGAGAAGAAATAACTCAACAATTATTCAACTTTGAAGATAAAGGTGGGAGAAAAGTATCCCTTCGGCCTGAAATGACTCCTTCGCTCGCTAGAATGGTCATGGCACAAGCTAAAACATTACCATTGCCGCTTAAGTGGTACTCTATTCCCCAGTGTTGGAGATATGAAAGAACACAAAGAGGGAGGGGCAGAGAACACTACCAATGGAATGTAGATATTTGGGGCACTGAAAATATCTCTGCAGATGCTGAATTGATATCAGTAATGGTTCATTTTTTCAAAAGTGTAGGACTAAATTCAAACGATCTTGTTATCAAAATTAGTAGTAGAAAGGTGCTCGAAGAAGTGTTAGGAACATTAGGAATAACGGGCAATGGTTTCACTCAAACATGTATTATAGTAGATAAAATGGACAAACTTCCCGCTGATGTAATTGAAAACCAATTATCAGAGACTGGACTAGACTCTACTTCGATTACAACCATTCAAACTATTCTTGGAATAAGGGAGTTAGACAAATTGGAAGGACATCTTGGAGAGCAAAGTTCAGCGGTTTTAGAATTGAAAGAGTTATTCTCAATGTTGGAATCTTACAACATCCAAGAATGGGTAGAATTTGACGCATCTATTGTACGTGGTTTAGCATATTATACTGGGTCAGTTTTCGAAGCACATGACAGGAAAGGTGAGTTAAGAGCGATTTGTGGAGGCGGAAGATATGACCGTTTACTTTCTAGTCTGGGTGGAAATGACTTGCCGGCTAGTGGTTTTGGTTTTGGCGATATGGTCATTATGGAACTATTAACAGAACGAGGATTATTGCCCACCATTACTTCTGGGAGTGAAGATGTTGTAATTTCACTAAGTGAAGACTTGCGTAGTGTGGCGATGTCTGTTGCTTCAAAACTAAGAAAAAAGGGTAGAACTGTAGATGTCATCCTAGACAATAAAAAATTGAAATGGGCATTTCGTCATGCAGACAGGATTGGTGCATCTCGTTTGGTAATGATAATGCCAGAAGAATGGAAAAACGGCAAAATAAAGATCAAAGATCTAATTACAGGACAAGAAGATGAAATTCTTGTAAGCAATTTATGAAAAATAAGCACATTAGAAATTGACTAGATGATAGGGTCGAATTGATGACCTAATGACTTCCCGTTGAGTTATGGGCGATGATTCTGTAATTCCTCTAGCAGATGTAAACCCAGAGAAATGGTATCAAGATTCGGTCGCGATTATCATGCTTTTATTGGGTCCAGCATTGTGGTTAATATTAGTCACGCAATTGAGTTTTGGAGTGGGCTGGCTTGCTTTTATTTGCCAAATTCAGATTGGTTTCTACACCTGGTTAACCATTATTGCTTACGGTCAGCAACGTGCTGCAAGATGGACGTGGTGGGGTGTTTTAATCACCGCAGCACTTGGTGGTTGGTCATTGGCAGTAGCGTTATTGTGATTACAGTAGGCGTGAACTTTTGTGAAGCCGCGATGACTGTTACTTTCAACTTCACAAAAAGCAGGACTAAGAGTGGGCTTACGGGTTGTCATATGATCGGCCATACTCCACGGTGTGGCAAATATTCCCTTCAGGGAATTAGTTCACAAGGAACATCAGCAACATTGGTCACAAGAGCAGTTAGAACCACAGGGATTACAATCACAACATTCGCATTTCATAATTATCCTAGGGGGGATTAATAATTAAAGTTGTTGAAATTAATAGTTATTGTATAGTCCGTATAAATACAAAATTAACACATCCAAAACTACCAAAACAACTTCCAGCCATGTCTAAATAACACAGTCAATGAGGAGAGAATATGGAAAATATGGCCCCTACCGGCAAGTGCTCTGCGTGCGATCAGGACAAGTCTACATTTCTGTACCATGGGGCGAATTCAAAAAAAATTGAACTTTGCAAAGCTTGTTATGACAAATACCTGGCGAAGGAAATGACTCAATACTGGAAGGACCATATTGCTGAGGAGAAACTTCGCACCGGAATTGAATAAGAGATTTCATCATGATGATTGGATTGGTGAATCTCGTTTAGTAACGATAATTCCAGAAGAATGGAAAAGCGGTAAAACAAAGAACAAAGATCTAATTACAGGACAAGAAGATGAAATTCTTGTCAGTAATCTATGATAAAATATCAAACTAAATTGGAAATAGATACCAAAATGGGGTCGAATTGAGCAGTAAGTAAAGCATATACTAGGCCCAATGTGAATATCATAAATATCCAAAAAATTGGTTCAGACCAATTCTTTACTTTCCGGCCATCTAGGGGGCCATATGGTATCATATTGAAGGCAGCCAATATTGAATTTCCCCATAACCAAGCCATTACAAATTGATTGACAAAAATGTTACTGGTTATACCTAAGAGTAAACCTCCAGCAACAATTCCTATTCCAAAAAGAATCAAGTTTGATATGGGGCCAACCAGTGCAATTTTTCCATTTTGTTCTCTACTGATATTTCCTGCAACCATCACTGCACCAGGAGCCATGAAAACAATTCCCAATATGGCAGCGATCAGAATTCCTGTTTTCAGTCCCCTAGGATCTGCCCTAAATTCTGCCCAACAACCATAATGACGAGCAAGAAATTTGTGCGCTAATTCGTGGATTATGAATGCTGGCCCTAAAGCTAAAATGTACAGAATTCCCCAAATAAGCATACCAATAATGACGGTAAACAAGGAGTCGCCACTAGACAATATCGTGAATATGCCACCCATTCGCATAAAGGCTAAAGCTAGGCCAAATGCAAGTGTTGCTAAAACCAGATCGTTCATTTCTCTTCTAGAAAAGTGCCAAAACGAACCCTCGTGCTTCATGACGGGCTGTTGGAAATACATGTTGTCCATGAAGGCACGAAAAATATCTCCCACTGGGGGAGTTCGTTGATTCTGTTGAATGATTACGCGAACATGCTGTGTATTATTCAATTCGTTTGAGGGGTTTTTTTGAGTGCCACGAAAAAATTCTTCCTCTTCTATAATTACGCCCCCAGTTATGTGTTTGGCCCGAATCTAATTTAGAGTTGTGATTATTCCTTCTGCATCCACAACTAACGATTCTGACTGTTTGTCATCCATTTCTGGATAGTCTGTTCTTCTATGAGATCCTCGACTTTCTTCACGCGCATCAGCAGTAGATGCAATGGTTCGAGCAAGTGCAAGCATCCCTTCAAGTTCCAATGCTCTAACTAATTCAGTATTCATTACAAATGATTCATCAGATATCCGTGTGCTTTCTTTTACCATCTCTTCTATCTTCGTAGTACAAGATGATATAATTAATGCATCCCTCTCTAAGCCCAGACTTGAATTCATCAATCTACGCAGTGATGCCAATCCAGCTCCAACTGATGTGCCAGATTCAGTTCGTGATAATGCCTCTATGGAATTTTCAGATATTAGTGCCTTTTCATGTAGAAAATCTTGTTTTCCGAATCCAACAGTATTGCTCCATTTGGCTGCGGAAAGTCCTGCATTTGAGCCACCTATCAAGTCATCTAAAATTCGATTGCCTGGGATAGTGTCAGCCCCATGCATTCCTGAATCTGCTGAGCCACCAGCAGCGTACAAGCCGGTTAGCCACATATCACGAGAAAGTAGAGCTCGGCCTTGATTATCTACTGCTACACCCCCAATTGCGAAATCAGGTTGTGGTTCGATTGGGACTACATCTTTCCATAAATTAATACTAAATCTTGATTCAAGAATATTCACAGTAGTAGTAAACCATTCTCGTTCGGGAATAGGTACGTTTCTAGCATCTAAAACATAATCGCCATCTAGCAATGAGACAGATGCTTCGGTCATTGTTCCTGTTAATTCAACATCATCGCCGTTAGATTTTCGGACTCGCGCACCTGCTGATAACAAAGAAATTGGTAAACGATAGTTCGATGTTGGGACACACAATGGGTGCCATGAAATAAATTCCATTCCACGTAATTTCGCACCAGCCCTCAATGCAAGTGATGCCCCTAAGCCATTTCCTCCTTCATCTATCCAAAGGCCAGAATGATCTTGTGTAGCGAGAATAATTGCCTTAGATTGAATTGAGGTTATCACTCCTGTTTGAACATCTAAAACAACTAATCCTCTAACTCTTTCACTCTCCACAGAAATAGATACTGAATGAAGATCGTATTTGCGAGGAATCCCACGTTTCATACACTGTTCTTCTAAAATTCGAATGATTTCTCTCCCTGTTGAGTCTCCTGCAGTACATAGTCTCGGGGATGAATGGCCTATACTGTCAGAGGGATAGGGTGAACCAGATTCGTTTCTTTGGAAATTAAATCCCCATTTCTCAAGCTCGATTAAATTGTCTAAAGCTGATTCACATCGTTGATTCACTATTGAAGAGTTTGATAGCCCGAATCCTGCAGAAGAGGTGTTCTTTCCGTGATGTATGTGGTCGCTTTCGAAAACAGATACGGCGAGGCCTGTAGAACAAGCTTTTGACTGAGCGTTACTAGGTCCGCCACTTTCGATTACTGCTACAGTAGCACCTGCATCAGAGGCAGCGATAGCTGACCGAAGTGCTGCAATTCCAGAACCAATGACTACTACATCCCATGACTCCATTGACTCACCGACATATTTCCCAAATCAAACACCAACATAAACGCGGCGGCTTGAAGAGCATCTAAATTATCTCATTTTCAAGGTACTACTAACCTCTCGAAGGGCCTCAATACCTAGACTACTTGCACGTCTCATCCTAACTTGTGTACTTCCAGATCCACTACTACGTTGCAGAACATCTGTAGACAATACCACTGACGAAATGGTTTCACCACCTTCTTTTCTCAAATGAATCTGGACTGGATGTTGCCCTCTACTCTTTGGAGACCAAGCAATTCCAATCCATAATACAAGGCCTCTTTCCATTAGAATGGAAAGACGATCGGCAAGTGTTTCCGTCATCGACATGGTATTCAGAGGAATTGCAGCGGGTAAACTTGGGGTTGGCTGAGGAGTGACCCTAAACGTTTGAGAAATGGGGAGGCCGTCCGGAACAACTACTTCTACTTCTACAGTCTCTTCGACTTCCCCGAAATTATGAATCATCAAGAATAAGTCTCCTTGACCATCCGAACAAGTAAGAGGTAAATCATGGTCCATTCTCCATTCAGAATCTGTAAGCGATACATTGCCTGAAAGTATGTCATTCCTTACTCTACGAATAATGCGAAACAATCCAGGTTGCCAAGCCTCTGTATGTTCCAATAAACGGTTAAGAGTTGTAATATTGAAGGGTAGTGGTTTCTCAGCTGGGGAAGGAGGTTCTTCTTCGAATTCTGATGAAGTAGATTCTTGTTGCATGATTTTATCTCGCATTTCTCTTCTGACAATCGATGTCAAAATATTGTTTAATTTCCAAGCATTCGTTCCGTCTTCGCCAGTCATATTTGATAGATATACGGCTTGAACAATTCTTTCTCTAGCTAAGGATGCTGGTAATTTATTTCGAATTGATGGCTTGAGCTCGTCTAACCACGCAGACCATTGAGATGCTGAATCTGGGTCCATGTGAGCTTCAATTAAATCACTTAGAACTGTGTGCATTTGACTACTATGTTGTGTTGGAGCATGGAAAGGTAAATATTTGAATTCTGTAGACCTCATTTGAATTGATCTTTCCAACCGTATTGTTTGTGCTACTCCAATAGACAGAAGAATCAAACTAGTCATTAAAATCAAGACATTACCTAAACTACCGTCTTCAAAATTACTGTGGAGAAGTACCAAGATACCAACAGAAGAAAATGTTACTAAACGTATTCTTTCGTTCAATCTATTTCCTCGTATCATACTCAAAATTCGTTCTGCTCCGGGAAATGAATTCAGTGATAATTTGTCTGTATTTTTATTGTTGTCACCAAAATCATTCTCAGCAGTAGCAAATTGTTTTTCAGCGGCATACCATGAAGGAAGGAGTACTAATGATGGAAAAACAATCATAAAGATACCAATTTTGTTTGTTTCCACTTGTTCTGAGAAAACCATCAAAACTATCAGACAAAATATCATGACAGGTCCCAATAATAATCTCAACAGTTTAACAGGTAAAGATGAAGAGAAATTTACAGATATATTCCTGAGTTTATCTGTATAAATTTCCTCATTCTCTTCAAATTCATCTAAAGGGATATTGTTCCCATCAGGATCTGGAATTTGTAATGGCATGGTCGACGAGAGATCGAGAGAATCGTCGCCTTCCATGATGCTCCGTTAACGTCAACAAACTTCATCCCATCGCAACTATTCATGAAGGAAAGGCGGTTCCATTGCAAATGGGCGTGTAGCATAGCCTGGATAATGCACCGGCCTCCTAAGCCGGGGACCGCGGGTTCGAATCCTGCCGCGCCCGTGTAAAATAAGAAAAATCATCCAATTGAAAGACCATATGATTGTCCTATTGTTCCATAACGATGTAACAGATCTTGCAGATGAATCCGAGGGTTTTGAGTCCCAATCATTTCAACCTCCGTTAAAGCCAGAGCATTCAACAATTCTTGACGCATTGAATCAGGAATAGATAGTCGACCGTTCATTACTGCCATATGGACTTGATTTACAATATCGCTGCCTTCTAATGCATGTTCTCGGAGCATGTTATCTAACTCACGTAACGCCCCCGCCGGAATGCGTTTTCTTCTATTACCTACTTGTTCATTTTTCCATTCATTCACTCTACCTCGTAAGGCCAATTCAACCATATGACGGCCGGCTTGTAATGTGACAGAATTGACTAATCTTACTACTGCTTCTCTATCTTGTGCCAATCCCCTATGTACCAATAGATCAAGAGTGAAAATAGCTTTACGTAAATCCCCATTTGAAATATGTGCGATATCTCCAAAAACACCATCTGAAACTTTTGCATTCTCTTTGGAAACAATTTCGCGAAGTAAATTCTCTATCTGTTCTAATGAGGGAGCAGGTAAACGAATAGATCTCGTTCTGGAACGTAAAGCGTCAATTATCCTACTTGGAGATCTTGCAACTAAAATAAATCGAGATGTTTTTCCTGACTTTTCCATCATTCTTCTAAGATATGCTTGTCTTTTCATTCCAAGGTGGTCAGCATCTTCAATAATGATTAATCTAGAAATTGGAATCCTTCCATCTTGTAAATTTATTTCCTCACCACTAGGTGGAGGATCTGATGAGTTTGTTTCCCATAATGATCTATCAAACGCATCCAAACTGGTTCTATTTGCTAACGTTGAAGAAGATTTAGAGCCGCCTTTCAGAAAATCTTCAAACTTACCCATTGCTCCAGATGAACCAGCTAAATCTCTTGCTTGTAACACATGGTGTGTCGCTTCCCAACCCGGGCCCAAAACTTGTCTAGCAACTAATTTCCAAGTTGTTGTTTTCCCACAACCTGTTGGGCCTGATATCAACAAATGAGGAGGATCTCCTTCCATACTAGCAGAATGTAGAGCATCACGAAGATTCTGTGGCAATAATAACTCGTCAAATCGACGAGGAGAGTGTGTTGTTAACCAAAGTGCCACATTTACTGAAGTGAGCGGGGGTCTTTCAATTCAACGCAAGTGAAGGTTATTCAGCAATAACTGATTTGTAACCACCGCGTCGAGGTTTAGTGAAAATTCGATAGCCGCATGCTTTGCACTGGAGTGTACTAGTTTCACCCATGGTATCAATAGCAATCATGTGTCCACATCTTAGACATCGATAATCGACTTCTGCCATAACACGCCGACATAGGACTCATTATTGAATGCGACGGTATAATATTGAAAACAAAAAGGATGTACCAGAATGCATGGATGAACCAACATTCGATGAATTACCATTCGGTGATACATGGGATGAAGGTGATACAACGTTCTCTGAGTTAAGTGATGTAGGTGGTGTTCTTGGAGCGCTGTTTCTTACTGCTTTTGGTACTCCATTTTTGGGTGCAGGTCTATTTACACTCATTGAAGGAGTCGATATACTTCTGAACGAGGGTCTTTTCGGACTGTTTCTCATTTTCTTTAGTTTGCCTTTCATAGGTGTTGGAGGAATGGTGGTATTTGGTGGATTGTACAACATAGGGATAGGTATTGGAGTCATAAAACAGAAGGACACTGTGTCAACTCCACGTATAACAACAAAGGGTTCTGAATTTATTCAAGCTGAGCGCCCTGATAAAATTCAATTTCCTAATCCATTAAAAATTGAAGTTGATGGTAAAGTAACGGATTTTCAACTTGAGAATCAAAGAGAATTGTCCTACGATGCTATCCGTGAAATCCTTACTAGCAATGAATTTTGGATTATCAACTTAGATGCAAATAGAAATGCCTTTTTTCAGATGCATATCGAAAGTGGACTGATTGAATATTGGACAGATGGTGTAATGCAGCATCAGCAAAGTGGCGATATTGATGATGCGTTAAAATATCTTGAATCAATAATCTCAGAAGAAGATGTACAGCAAAGTGAGGATCTAGTTGATGTTTTTAAGCAACAACTAGAACATTCGATACAGCAAGAGGAGTTGGACGTTCAAGTAGATAATGAAATCAAATCCGTCAGCGAACATTTAGTAAAAGACTCAGAAACCATTCAAACTCATTCTGGAATAGGAATTACTTCACGTTTGCGTGTTTCGTGGGTGATTTTTGTTTTTGTTGGTTTATTCTTTTTCACGCCATTGGGTGCGATCATGGACGAGGTCTTCGAGGAGGAGATGCCCGATTCGTGGTGTGATGAAAGTGTAAATTATCCTGTTACAGTGCCACTTAACGCAGTATATGAAAGAGCATTGGATGATGATGAGCCAAATAGAGAGGATGGCACGTATTCTGATACAGATCTAGTCATCAATGGCGGCGTATGCACCTACCGGTATCGAACTGGAGGGTCATCAGTATTTGAGTTTGAAATTGAATTACAAGAGGTCTCAGATATTGATGGGATTAGCATGCTAGTTATGCCGCATCCTGGCGGCCAGACGGTTGGTTATTCGGGTCTTGAAGTCTATACAATGACTAACAGTAATTCACAGTGGGAGCTACAAATCGACTCGCCTTACATGTTTGGCGATTATGAACGGGAGGCCTCACACGAAACGCGAATCGCAGGATTTTATTTTGGCGAGTGGTTTAGACATGCTTTTGATAGTTCGGTAGAGAATGTTTCTCATGTAAAAATCGTTACCGGTAATGCTGACCAACTGGGCGACATGTCGGTTAGTTTCTCTGGATTAAGAGTTGATGCAGTGGGTGATTATGATTATCCTGATTATCTAATTTGCAGCGGCGAATGGGACGGTTTGTTTGAAAACTCAACTAGTGATATGATTGAATGGACAGTTCATGATGGGTCCTTGAGTTGCTAGGTCACTTCAGAGGTGATTCTGGATTATATGTGGAGAAATTCTCAAATAGATTGTTTACTTTTTGATTTTTTACAAACATCAATGAAATTTTCAAACATTTTTTTCCCAAACTCTGAATGATCGACTTCAGGATGGAATTGGAGACCGAACCTATCTTTAGCTTCATTTTCCATTGCTTGAACCTTACATGAAGCGCTGCTAGCAGTAATCCAGAAATTTTCTGGGACTACAACCACTTCATCATTATGTGATTCCCAAACTTGTTGGGTCTCTGGAGTGTCTACAAAAATTAACCCACCCCCATCAACTAAATTGATTTCTGCAGCACCAAATTCTGGTTCAGGTGCAGGTGCTGCCTGACCGCCATAATATCCTGCCATGAATTGATGTCCTGCACAAATACCCAGTATTGGAATATCTAATGTAAGATATTGAGCACAATTTGCCAATTCTCCGGTAATCCCAACGCGTTCTGCTCCACCTGAAAGAATGAGGCCATCTAAATCCCGTAAGTCATTCAATGGTGTGTCATTTGGTAGAATTTTAGTATCAACTCCAAGATATCTGAGCATTCTCCATTCTCTGTGAGTCCATTGACCACCGTTATCGATCACATCGATCACCAAGCGTGGCTCGGTTTCACCCATGAATATGCCCCAAACAGTCACCCCATGAAACTATCATTAATTCTGAAGTTGTTTTCTTTGCATTTCTTGTTCTAATTTAGTAAGATTTGTAGCAATAGATGCAAGGTCGGTTCCAAAACCAAGAACAAATTGATTTCTGATCACGATTGCGGGACCCGTCATTTGAGTTATGGCTTCCGTGATCTCACTAATTTGGCTTTCTTCACTTCCCTCATCAATAATTGCAATTCTACCAAGGCCTATGTGACTTACATCTAATACGAAAATATCTTCATTGTTGGTGGCCGCTACTGTCCAAGGTGAATGTGTCAAAATTGCTGCTGCTCTACCAGGGTTATTGAGAGAGAGTTGTGCGAGTATAACAAATATCAATCTATGATATTTTGGAGCGTCCTCAGATGCATTCATTCCTAAATTAGCAGATATTATGTCTGATGGAGTTAGTTCAGATAGTATGGTTTCGTTTTTACTCATGTGAACAATGCCTGGAGTAACAGGATCTAATTGCGCTATCACTCCACCGTTAGAACGAATTAGGGCATCTAAATGAATTCTAGTTCCAATTTTATTGAATAATGAATGAAAATTACTCTCATCTAACACATGGACATCTGGTTCTATGGATGGTTCGGAACTTGTTAGAGGTTGGGAGGATGCTTGTTGTATCATGTCTGTGAATTCTAGTTCTTCAGGGGTTATTGTATTGTTAGTAGGTGATGGTTTTGGGGTCCCAAATAAGCCTGAACCCCCCATTGAAGGGCGAGCACGATTACGGGATGTTGGGCGTGTTTGTGGGGGGGTAGAGGGTTGAGTTTCGTCGTCCATCAAGTTTCTAATGTAGCAAGCCGATTATATACAGGTTGGCCTTGGGAATAATCCCTGCCCCGATGGTGTAGTGGCCTATCATGCAGCCCTGTCGAGGCTGCGACCCGGGTTCAAATCCCGGTCGGGGCGCCATTTATCATTGAAAATTTGCCTCATTCAGGTTGTATTCTGATCCAAAATCCAACCATCGATTTAGTGGCCGCATATTGTTTTCTTACTTTGAAAGAAATATCTGAATGAGAAGACCTGTTTCGTAAAATCGAAAACAATCTATCTGATAATGTTGATAATTCACTAGTGGGTAATATACTCCAACCTCGAATAATTGACGGAGTGTCTTTTCTCAATAAAGGAATTAGGTGGGGGAGATGTTCCAATGAATCATGAGGTAAATTGACAAATAATACATCCCAACGACCGTGTTGATTTCTATCCGAAGCCAATACTAAAGCATCCATATTTGCTATTTGGATGTCTTCGGTAACTTGGAGGATTCCATCGATTTCTAAAAATGATAAAGATTTCAATGGGGGTAGATTTCTAAACAAATATGGTACACAAGCTGGATTCAAATCATTAGCTAAAATTGGTCCAGTTAATCCATGGTGGGGAAAAAGGTGTACTAAATTAGGACCGACCCCACAGTATAAGTCACAAATCGCTAATGGTCTGTTTATTACATCTCTAAAATGTAAAAGTTTCCTAGTTGTTTCTAAACGTTCATTTTCTAACTTCCCAGAATAATATACCTCTCTAGGGTCAAGATGGATGTGTAATCCAGACTCTTTGATGGTTGTTTCTGAACTCAACAATTCAGCAGGAATC
>Ga0160423_10000617_pt1 | contig 29177 bp, 29 predicted proteins | sample CRUFie14St8metaG_FD_108191 | JGI IMG/M metagenome (GOLD analysis project Ga0160423, IMG submission 108191) | Marine microbial communities from the Costa Rica Dome - CRUD Field 142mm St8 metaG | ecosystem: Environmental > Aquatic > Marine > Oceanic > Photic zone | place: Costa Rica: the Eastern...
AAACTAAAAGCGCAGCCTGTATTTTTTGAATTAGGCTTATAATACTGAACAATCATGTAGAATACTAAGGAATGAACCCTTGTTTTCTACATAAAAACTAACCTTTGGCTCGTTTTATTTGATCTGCTGTAGGCGCACCTTTATCGCCTTTTTTTCGCATTTTTTCGCCAGATCCACGCTTAATACGCTCTTTTTTCTTCCTGATGTTTTCCCAAAGGCTGCTATCAGACTCTTCGCCTCTAGCGATATCAGAATCAGCTTTTTTATAAGATTCTTTAACCTTGCCACCTTTCATCATTTTAAGAAAAGTGTTTACTCTAGCCATAGCCCAACCGTGTCTAGACATATTTGGACGGTGTGATGTGCTAAAAGCGCCAGCGCCACGCCTATACACTCTCTTTAATTGCCCTAGTGTGACTTTGCGAGAATATTTAGAGTTATGGTTCTTAACCTTCTCTTTTAGAGTGTTAGTGGTTTTTTCACTGAAAGTAATCTTACCCCCACCTTTTTTAGCGCTACCTTTAGGATTTCTTTTAGACCCTCTTTTACGCTCACTAGGCTCTGCTGGAGTCTGAGCACCACTCTTTCTCCCAGGACGCTTTGCTGCCTCTGAAATTTCTTCAGTCACATCAGCTAAAGCAGGATTTAAGGCAAGTAGCTCGTCATGATCATAAACAGACTCACCATCCCACTCATCATTTACAGAAGCCTTAGTGATGCTTGTGACGCTCCTTTTTGTCCACATGCGACAAGACCAATATTTTGGTGTTGTTTTATCCTTTGCTTGATCACAATTATGACGGTCCCTAAATGCCTTCCTACGCTTAGGATCATCTCTTTTTATCTCCATGTTGGGATCGCCAAAATTGACCTTAACAACATTGCCTTTTTGATTTTTGACATATACAGAGAACTTTTTAGGCCCTTTGGGTGTTCTAAACGGCTTATTTAGTGTCTTATTCTCTTTATTTGCTTGAGAAAACATACAGAAAGCATCGTTATCTTCTCCGACAACAACAGATGCTTCACTAACACCTTTGTCGAATTGAGACATGCATACTGCAACTCTTTGTTTTCCTTCTTTAAATTCACCTTTCTTTGAAAGGTCAAGCATACATCTGGACATGAAGTCCGACTTCTTTTCTTTATCTCTAGGTGATGGGAGAGGCATTACTTAAGCTTTTACACCAAAAATTGGCTCACAGATAGTTTTCATAATGAATTCTCTGTTTTTTTTGAAGATATCTATAGAACAAAACCTTTTATAGCACTGTGAAAAGGTATCTGCTATAAAAAATATCTTCTGGTATCTAAAAGAATCATACAAATAAACTTCTTTGATATAAGATATCAATAATTCTGCCAATTTTTTTCTTATTTGTAGCTCATAAAATTTTTGATAAGTTTCGTTATCATAACTAATTTCTAGTTTATTGCAGAATAAATCTGTAAACCTACCATCATCCTCTGTTTTTAGCCCTAATTCTAGCATTATATCGACTAAATCAACATATTCATGACCCATAGATACATTGTGTAAAAAATCAAAGTAAAACCTATTGTAATTATACGATATGGCCTCTAGACATAAATTACCATGACACTTATGATTTAGGTGTTCTTTTACTTGCTCTTTATAATCGGTAAGCTCTTCGCGTAAAACACTTAAAAATTCTAAACAAAGGTCATAATCTGTATAGCTTGTAAAAGCCTTTATGCTATCATCAGGCAAAAACTTATTAAAGTGCATATTTTTTAAACTAAAATCTAAAACAGAGTTGTAGCTTCTACGAACCCGTTTTGAATTTTTAAAAACATTACAGTAGCAAGAAATAAAGTTGTCAATATCGCTAAATATTACAGATCTGCCGAAATTTCTTATATTTTCTGCATCTTCTACTTTAGTTAGAAGACATGTAACTTCTTCCCCGACTTTTACTTTAGCATAATCAAGGAAAAGTGGTATATTAGCACATTTTGTGTTTTTAAGTGCTGTTGATTCTTTTTTCAAAATACCCTCAGAATCATCTAAAGATATTTTTAGGTTATACTTTTGTTTTTCGTCATCAAATAGAGAAAAAAGGTCATAATCATCATAAACACCCTCTGTTTGAATGTCGCTAAATTTTAAATCAGGTTTTAATTTTTTTAAAACCATACCAGCGAAATTCTTATCTTCCTCATTGTCTCCAACGTCTTCAAAAGAATAAGCTTTGTCGGTAAATAAAGATGAAATATGCACAACTATAATATAAAAGAACCCCCCTTTTTCAAGGGAGGTTCTTGATGGGTTAACTCCTTTTGAGCGTTAGGAAACTTTGCCAAAATTTTTGGCAGCAATACGAACACCAGCGATACTGGTTTTAGCAAGTCTACGACTTACACCCGCATTACGATCATAAACATTAACATAGTTATCGGTCTCTCCCATAAGTTGGGCATTCATAGCTGTGCCTTGCGTTGTGTAAAGACCGAAGAACCTACCTTTGGTATTACGGATCGCTTTCATGACCCGAGTATTAACTTTCTTCATTGCAGCGATTCTATATAAAAGATAAAGCCTTGTCAACAACTTTTACGGAAATTTTCTCAATTTTCTTGTTTTTCACCAAAAACTTAGACAGTGGCACTTGTATCGCACTTTTTACCAGGTTTTTAATCTGTCTGGCGTGACTATTTTTTTCTTTTACTTGCTTGAAAATGTGTTTTTTGATTGAAGCGTGATACTCTAGCTCTAAACCTCTCTCTGCTAAACGATCTTTAATAATTTTTAACTCTTGATTAATGATTTTTTGTAAGTGATTGTCATTCAAGTTATTAAAAAATATCACCTCGTCTATCCTAGCTAATAATTCAGGACGTAAATGACTCTTCAAAGCTTTTTTGTAAACGCTAGAGTCGCTTTCTTCATCTGGCACAAAACCCATACTTCTTTTGGACTTTTCGTTGTGTCCAATATTAGAGGTCATGACTATAACTGTGTTACTAAAATCAACATCTCTGTTTAAATTGTCAGTAGCATTGCCCTCATCTAATATATGTAAAAGTAAATCTAGAATTTTAGGATCACACTTTTCTACCTCATCAAACAAAACAACACAATTAGGGTTGTTTCTAACAAATTCTGTCAATAATCCACCTTCTTCAAATCCAACGTATCCTGCGTTAGCGCCTATCAGCTTAGAAATACCAGTCTTATCTTGGTATTCGCTCATATTTAGCTGTATATACGATTTTTCATTGCCAAAATAGTATTTAGCTATTTTTTTAGCAGTAAATGTCTTACCAACGCTAGTCCCTCCTATAAATAAGAAGTTAGATAAAGGTTTTTGTGGATCATTTAAACCAGCTTTAGCACATGCAAGGGCGTTGTTTATAACCGAAATCGTTTGTTCTTGGCCAAAGATTTCACTATTCATTTGCTTCTCAAAATTATTAAATGAAGAGCTGTTTTTAGCTATACTTTTAGGGGCCAAACCAGTTTTTTCGCTAAAAATGGTAACAATGTCACTTTGCCTGATTTTATGCTTGCGCCCTTTTGGTTTAGAGCTACCAGCTAGTTCTTTTAAATAATCTTTTATGACGTTAGTGAACTCTTCTTCGTTCATTTTTTCATCATCATTATTTTTAACTAGGTAGTCACATAGTTTTTCTTTAGCGCTTATCATTTCCTTAGACTCTGTAAAGTATTTTATTTTGGTTCTAGCGCCTATTTGGTCTATCAAGTCAAAGGCTTTGTCTGGGAATCTTTGATTACTCAAAAGCTTCTCTGATAAATCTAAAATTGCGTCTATGTCATCCTCTGTATACTTTACGTGATGAAACTTCTCATAAAAAGGTAATGCTTGCATCACTATGTCTTTAGTTGCTTTTTTAGACGGCTCTTCTACTACAATTTTATCGAAACGTCTTTTCATAGCAGTGTCTTTCTCAAAGAATTTTTTATATTCCTGAGATGTTGTAGCTCCTATGCACTTTATGTCTCCCCTAGCGAGGGCAGGTTTAAGCATATTTGATGCGTCTACAGCTCCTTCTGAGTTACCTGCTCCTATAATTGTGTGTATTTCATCAAAAAACAACACAATGTGGTCATCTTTAGCCGCTTCAGCTATCAAAGCCTTAAATCTTTCCTCAAACTCTCCTCTATACTTAGTGCCAGCTATCATAGCACTAATATCAACCGTATAAATAGTCATCATGCCAAGATGTGGTGGCACTTGTTGAGTAACAATTTTTTGAGCCAAACCCTCTACAATCGCAGTTTTACCCACGCCAGCCTCTCCAACTAATATAGCATTACTTTTATTCTTTTTAGATAAAATTTCTATGAGATTTTTTGTCTCATTGTTTCTACCTGTGATTTTAGCAGGTTGATTAGTTATAAACTTTTCATTTAAGTTTATGCAGTATTGCTGCAAGTTGCTAACCGCTGGCTTACTTGGTGTTTCATCTACAAATTTTACAAATTTAGGCCCTTTTTTACCTTCTATTTGCAGTATGTTTTTAACTTGATCTGTAGGCGGTATACTTGTTTCTAAAACATGTGTTTCTATCACATCTTTTACATGAGCTGGCTCAATTTCTTTGCTACGTAAATATTCTACAAGCTCTCCACCCATATCTAAGACAGTATAAAGTATATGTTCTACGTTAATAAAGAAACTATCGAACATATCAGAGAACTCTTTAGCAAAAACAATAATGTCATTGACATCTTGATGCCAGCCCCCCTGCCCTTTTGATGATTCAAATTTCTTAGGATGTTTAGATGCGTATTCTCTAAATATTTTAGCATACCTTTCGGTATCTAGAGACACTCCATACCCTTTGAATTTTATTTTTAAACTATCAGATAAGTTAGCTAGACAACCATATATTAAGTGAGAACAGTCCACAACAGAGTGACCATTAGCTTCTGCAAAATTTTTGGCATCCTTTAAACCTTGTTTAGCTTTTGGGGTTAGATTGAAATCGGTTAGACCCATCATAATTCTTTACACTATTTAACTTCAGATAACTTCATGTAGATTTTATCCTTTAATGGAAATATTTTATCAATGAACACGACATCATCACCTTTTGATCCATATACAATTATAATGTCGTTTTTGACTGGTAGTTTTTTACCACTATCTAAGTAATCAGTCAACCTAGATTCTTGATCACTGTCTAAGAAAAGACCGCTTACTGAACCAACTTCATCTTGTATTGCTAATCTAGCATACTTATTACCATTTCTGCTAGTTCTCCTCATTATGTCAGTTAGCACACCTACAAGCTTTATATTAGATCTTTCTGGTAAATCTCTAATGACCTCTGATGAGTGAAACTCATCCTCATAACTAAATACCTGCCTAATATTATGTGAATAACTATACCCAAGCAACTTCTCCTCAAAAAACCAATTTGCATACTTGAGATGTTGTCGATTCATCTCATATATCTCTTTATATGGTGCAAATTTCTTACGAAAAGTCTCAAACCTTCGGTCAGCAAACATTTTACGATTATCATCGCCCACCATATCTTTTTTACGAGTATCGTGTATGGCTGTGATTATATCATAATCATATTCTTTCCCTAGAGATATTAAATTTCTTTTCTCTCTGTCTGTCAGAATATTAAAGGTCTGAGCCTCTAAAACCAATCTGCATCTGTTACTAGAAACAAATGAATCAAGTAAGCCAGCTTGTATTAGTGCAGACAAAGTTCCTATATTCAAACCCGCTTGTTTCGCAGAGATAAATACTTCATACTTGTTCTCAAAACTTTCCTCCCTGAACTCTAGAAGAGATTCTAAAACTTTGGTAGAGACACCTTTGATTGAGTTTAATCCGTATCTTATGTTCTTTCCCTCTATCTTAAAATCAATGTCAGACTTGTTTAGGTCTGGTGGTAAAAGCTTTATATCGAAGTTGCCAAGCTCTTGAGTAATTTTAGCTATCTCCTCATGAGAGTTAGGTTCATACTTAGTATATTTTAAAAGACTTAAAAAGAATTCTTGAGGATAATTAAACTTTAAGTAAACAGTGCAAGCAGCAAGGTAGGCATAACTAATTGAGTGAGACTTGTTAAAAGAATAGTTGGCAGAATCCTCTGCAACCCTCCAAAGAACATCACCGATAGCTGGATCTAATTCATTTTCTTCTATTTTTTGTTCGATTTTAGCTTTCCAAGCTGGCATCTGATCAACCTTTTTCTTGCCTACTATACGGCGCAACTGCTCTGATTCATCTAGACTAAAACCAACCTTTACAGCCATTTTCATAAGCTGTTCTTGGTAAAGAGGAATACCGCCCGTATAACTAAGGATGTCATCAAAGAACTCATGCACAGACTGAAACTCTCCAGTTCTGACATAATCAGCATAACTATCTTTGAAGTCTAAAGCTCCAGGTCTTGCTATAGCTACAACGGCTGATAGCTGCTCTAAGTTTTGAGGTGCAATCTGTTGACAGACTTTGAAATTGGTCTCTGCCTCTATCTGAAACAGCCCTTGAGGAGATCTTAAGCAAGCGAGAGCAGCGTATATGGAATTGTCATTGGGGTCTATGTCTTCTGCTTTAATGTCGAGCTGCTTACAAACGTCATGAACCACCGATAATGTCCGTAAACCTAGAATATCAAACTTAACACTAAGGCTGGCGACATCATTCATATCGTAACCTGAAACAAGCGCTCCATCGTTTGTTGTTTGTAGCGGCATGATATTTTCTAAATCATAGTAGGAAATGCAAATGCCAGATGGGTGGACCCCAGTGTTCTTGTTTAAGCCTTGTAATTTTTTAGCTATCCTGAAAGCTTTAGAATGTTTATCTGCATAAGATCGAAAACTTTCACTCTCTTCGTAAGCGTCATCTAACTTAGCAACAATACCAAAGTGTTTTGGTATAGTATCGCTGATTTGGTTGACTTCTTGTTCATTAAGTTCCTCGACTATCTTACCACACTCTTTCATGCAGAGCTTACTACTTAATGTGTTTAAGGTTAAAATTTTAGATGTCCTGCCCTCAAATTTTTTCTCTATGTATTTAATAACTTCTAACCGACGATCATAAGAAATATCGTTATCAACATCAGCTAGTAAGCTGCCATCAAGATAAACCTCACCTTCATGCTCTATCTTTCTAGCTCTACTCTTAGAGACAAACCTCTCAAAAAAAAGATCATATTTAATCGGGTCAATATTAGTAACACCAATAACGTAGAGCACTAAAGATCCTGCTGCGCTACCTCGACCCGCACCCGTGGGAATATCATTTTCTTTACAATAATTAAGAATGTCCCAATTCAAAAGTATGTAATCCACGAAACCTAACTCATCAAAGATTGTCAGCTCTTCTTTTAATCTTTTATAATAAACTGTGGCGTTATCTAGTTTGTCTATGCCTTTTTCTTTGACCTTGCTAAAGCACAGTTTTCTAAGGAATTGAAACGTATTTCCCAGGTCATCACAAGATACCTGATCGTAATATTTTTTTTCTATTTCAATCTCTGGCAGCTTTACACCAACTGGGAAGGGAGTTTTGTATCCTGTGTATTTAGTTGCGCTCATATATCTAATTCAAAAAGTTGTTTGCGAAAGATCTTAAAATTCATTTCTATGTCATACAATGCATCATGCAGTCTCTTAGGATCATGAGGGATGTTATATTTTTTTAGCAAAAAGCCTTGAGATGTTTTCAAGCCTCTTTCTTTGTAGTTCACTAATCTATATTGCCAACTAATAAAATCCTCATTATCTACGGGTATTTGTTTAGCTATAGCGGTTGCTAAAGCCCTAGTGTCTATGATTCTTTCTATGTAATCATAATCAACCTCTTGACGCATAAGATGTCTCCAAACATTAAGCATATAGACATCAAAACCTAAAACATTTTGACCTACTAAAAGTGTGTCTGGGTCATAAAAGTCTTTAGCAAAAAGATCCCAAACTTCTTCTGGTGGCTTACATTTTTTTCTATAGGTGGCTTGACTGAACCCTGTGACTCTAGCTGCATCTGGAGAGACATTTAGATCAGGCCAATCTATGTAAAGATCATGCTTAGATATGATCCTATCACCCTCCGCTACAAGCCAAGCTACCTGCCAAGGCTTTGAGCTAACTAAATTAAGACCTTCGGTCTCAGTATCAAAGACTAAATACTTTTGTTTTTTGTTAAACCTAAGAAGCGTCTCGTTCATTTTTACTCTCTAGATATGATTCAAAACAAAATTCTTTGCTACCGAAATGATTTAACCTTGGACTACTTAGTGTAGCAGCTTTTCCAAAGTTTCTGTTGCAAAGAATCTTATATGTTTGCAATGCTTCTGCATCGTCTTTGTTTTTGTAAAAAATACTTTTAACAAGCCTAGCTGGTCTTTGCAAATTTTTAGAAAACTTTACTACTTTACTTTCTAGTAAAGTGTCAAAAGGTAAATTATTTCTTTCTATCCAAAATGTGGGAGATATGGCACTAAAATCAGGAACACACTTCTTTAGATAAAGATTGTTGTTGAAGATAAAAGAATCATAGAAGGGTATGATAAGCTCAACATCTTCCGTCCACATATTATTTAAGAATGCGAAATCTACCTTACCGCTACCTGTATGAGCAAAAGAATAAATTTTATAAAGTAAACGACAACCCTCATCATTTTTCGCAAATATAACTATCTTGTGATCTGAGTTGTCATCTTCATTAACATCGTTACAACAAGTAACTCTAAGACCAAAAACAAGATCTATACCCTCCTCTTGGCAACGATTATGAGCAGTAACAAAACCTGTCATAGAGTCCTCAACTAAAACAAGTGAGCCGATTGAGTTCTCTTTACAAATCTCGATGATACTATCAGCTCCACCCTCTTTTGATTCCTTGTCTAAGGTTAAAATGCTTTTACCTATAGAGAAGGTTGACTTAAATACTGGAGTCATCCTCTATATTTTACAGTTAGTAAGCACCAAGTCAAGAACAATGTGCGGGACATCCTTTATAATATCGCATTTCATACGTGCAGCCCTCTGGCACTAAGTCTTTTGAAAAGTCCTCTTCAAAATAAGATTTAATAAAATTACCCTCTTGATCGCGGATCTCGTAGTAAAAAAAATCAAACTTCATCGAACAGTGCCACTTTGGATTACCGTCTTTTTTAAGTTCCCCTTTTTGAGTAGCAAAGCCGCATAATAATTTTCCGCTGAAAGAATTATCTGTTGGAAATCCCTGATGAGCTGCATAATTTTTTCTAGCATCTTTCTCTGTAAAATTGTCGAGGTATCTTTGTATCTCAGAGAGTTGTATTTCAAACCCAGTAAGCTCGTCATCATCTAAAGGCTCCATACGCATCACACCCGATTTGTCAGCGTTAGGATCTAGGTCAAATTTTAAAAACAAGAACTCGCTGACTCTTTTTGAGTATTCTGGAAATAAATTTTTTACAGCTAAACTATACATTAAGTCCTGTAAGTTGTCCGTTCGATCTTTACCCTTGAAAACTTCTTTACTAGTTTTGAAATCTCGTATTATAGCAAACTTTTTCTTTTTATACAAGAAGAGTTTATCTATGAACCCTCTGATCTTGTATTTTATTTCGCCATCACTTTTAATAATATCAAAATCTTTTTCAGAGTATTCTTCTGTAGGTTTCCCTATGTCTCCCCCAAAGAAATCATAGGATAGACCATTGAAGATCATGTCCTTCATCATGTCTACATTTTCTTCGTCATCTACACCTTCTCTAACAGCATGAGACATTATCAGCCTTTTTATGGAAGGTATACAAAATACATCTTGTGTTTTAAGAATTTTATTAAAATATTTTTTACGCCCTTTAACGCCTAACACCTCAAACACTAAATGACAAATGGAGCCACGCTTGGCTCCCTCATTACTTTTGTCTGGTAATTTTAGTTTGTATTTGCACCAGTATAACCACGAACACGACTGAGCCGTCTTTATTCTGCTTGCAGATAAAGGTGTATTTGGTTCAGGCATCACTAATGAATAGGGCTGTTTTAATATCTTTTTTAGTGAAGCTGGACGGGTTGTTTTTAACAAACTCTAAGATATATTTTATCTGAGCATCCTTGTCTATGTTTTTATTGAGCCAAGAATTTAGGTCATAGTCATCTGAATGAGCGTCACCAAAATCATTATAACCCTTCGGTGGAAATTTTACAGTCAGCATATCTAAATCAAAATACTTAGACAACTTCAAAAAACTTTTTAGTGCGGCTATGAATCCTCTATTCTGTTCACTAGCTTTGTCATTATTAGTCGAAATATAAATATGACGTATAGACTTACTATTAAGATAGTTAACAATGTTATTGTTGACAGATAAACCAAAGATAACCAACACGTTCTTAATACCTTGATCATAAAGCGCCATTGCATCTCCAATGCTTTCTACTAAGACAACTTCTTGTTTTTTTGTTATCTCTTGATCTACGCATGTTTTCTCGTTGAAAGCTGGGTAGACCCAATTGTTTCTTTTTCCTATATGTTTCCATTTTGGATAATCGTTATCATCATCTACTTTCCTACCAGAAAAACCGACAATTTGTTGATGCTCATTGTATACGGGGAAAACCATCCTTCTATACATTTTACCGACACCCGCAAGACCAGCTTGGAATAATTCTTGGGTATTATCAGAAATATTTCTTTTTTTATAAAAGTTATAGTTAGGAAAAAGCCTATCAAGTGTAGAATCTGGGTATATTCTTTCCATCTCTATCTTTTGTTTAGGTTCATAGGTAGTTTCTGTAACCACAGACCCATCACCAATAATTTTAGCAACTTCTCTATCGTCTTTTAAAGTAAGACGTATCAATGCTTCAAAAGGCATACAGCCTTTGTTTTGCACAAAATCCATCCAAACTCCTGTATTCTTATATATCTTTACAGCAGTTTTGTTGTTTCCGTCACGATAAATAGCCTGAGTTCTCCAGTGATCTCCGCAGTCAATTAGAGAATATCCAATAGACTCCAGTATCCCTTGAAAATCTTCAGAATTGATCAAAGTCTGGGATTGTTTCTTGGAATCCATCACTATCTAATTCTTCATCTCCATCCTGAACTCTAGCTATGTCTCTCAGATCGCCACGCTCAGTGATATTAAAATTCATAAACTCTAAATTTATAGAGTTCTTTCTTAAAGAGTCTCCTATCCTAACTGGCTCTATAGCTCCCGCTATATCGCTGCCTAAGTGCCTAGCTTTAACATTGATTAGTTTATGTGTGCCAAATCTGCCACCCTCAGTCTCGATCTCATCAGCAGTCTTATTGCGTAGGATGAACATGTGAGAACAGAACTGAGTAATCCTATCTGATAAGGAAACAATAGATTCATCATCAACTATATTTTGTGAGTTTCTATTATTAGTAATACCGTATCTATTAGACTGAACAGATGTAATCATCGGTATGATTGGGTTTCCATCATGCAAGATTTCTTTTTGGACGCATTTTTTAAACTTGTCTACCATCTCACCCACCACTTGCCACTCAGACTTGTTAGCTATGTTTTCAGATGTTGTCTTAATATAATCAAAAGAAAATACCATAGGATTACCTCGGCCTACCTTTGAGTAATAAAACCTTTTCAGTGTGTTTACCATCGTGTCTACATCCATACCACCCACATTGTAATAAAAGAACTTAAGATTTTTAATCTTCGGCCAAACAGATCTAACTTTGTTTACAACTTCTTCTCCTGCTTGCCGCCACTTGCCACTTTCTAATAAATGCATAGCTACCCCAGACAAAGCCGCACACTGACGCATGACAAGCTCCTCTTTACTCATCTCTCCATTATCAAAGTGAAGAACAGGCACATCATATTGCAAGCTCACTTTAGTAGAATAATCCATGCAGAATTGGGTTTTACCCACGCCAGATCTTGCCACTACAACTGTTATGTTTCCAGGTCTTAGTAGTGAACCATAAATCTCATTAACTTTAGGATGCGGCCCCATCATCCCAAATTCAGTCAGTGGGTTATTACCTCTATCTTCGATGATTGCCTCCATCTCCTCATAGATGTTTTCTGGGACATCATTGCCAAGCTCATAAAGATTTATGCGAGAATTATAAACATTATCTGCACTCTCCACGATAGCCCTGTAAGAAGCTTCTGGAGGCATCGCTTTCATCTTTTTAGCGATTTCTTGTGAAGACTGCAATATCTCGCGCCTGATAGAATATTTTTTTAATTCTTTAGCTGTCTTAAGAGCGTTTCCTTTAGGAACCTTTCTCAAAGCTAATGACTTGATGTAGTCAGCAGGATTTAAATTGTCTTCAAACGACAATCCCACCTCGTTCACTCTCTGAGCAATAATAACTTCGTCTATCTCATCACCAGAGTCGATAGCTTGCTTTATGATCCTGAATATTGTCGAGTGAAGTGCGCTCTGCTCAGAATAAAAATCTGAGTTTCCTATAAAGTTAGAAATCTCTGATAGGGCATCAGGCTCTTTGATGAGACCTGCCAACAATTGTTTTTCTAATTCAAAATTATAGATCATCCTGTGTCATTTCTGGTGGAGGTGAAGATAAATGATTCTCAAGAGCTTTCATTAAAGCAAACTCTGTCATCCCGCAATCAAACTTACAATATATTAAAGGCTTACCATTCTCAGAGGATACAGCCATAATAACCCCTTTATATTTATCAACACCACCTGAGAGGTCATAGATCTTCTCTACTAATTCAGATGGTATGCAAAATTCTTCTTCATCGTCTAAGTTCATAAGTAAATATCTTGATCAGTGAATAGCGAGGCTTGTATTTCATCTTGAGGATAAACCTCTGCCAGCTTTATACCGTTAGCCTCACAGAACTCAAGCTTTTTCTGATCTCTTTGTAATTGATCAGCGTAATTTAAACGATTTTTATGAAAATGTTTGACATATTTAGTGTGTTGAGCGCCTTGGACTTCAACAGCTACATTTTTACTAGCATTGTAAAAATCTAAGCTCAATCTAGTGCCCACAACCCTAAACTCTTCAAAAACAAAATCGTTCTCCCAGTAAGGCCGCAAAAATTTCTTAACAGAAGTTTGGAACTTACTCCTACTAGGTTTATCCCAATCAATTAAATATTTTTTAGGTTTTGAAAGAGTTCTATATCTTCCAAATGAATCATAAAACTTCATTGAAGTTACTGATTAATAACCTCCACCTCTTCAGCATCCATCAATGCTTCATCTATATCATCTCCTGATAATATCTTCAAAAAGTGCGAGCAAACAACTTTAGAAAGGTCTGGGTTATCTTGAAGGTGCTCGAAAAACCTTTTCTCACCTTGAAACTTGTCTGGTATTTGAATATCACAGCCTTCTAAAACTTTTTTGAAATCTTCTGATACAAACAACCAAGCTCCTTTTTGCACTAAATACTCCCAAGACAAAAGAGTGGGATATATTTCTTTTTCTGTCCAAATAGATTTACCACCAGTCTGTCCATACTTGATTGGGTAACGCACAGTAGTCCCTGTATTTTCTGTGGGACATTTTTTAATAGTTACTCTACAGTAATGACCAACTCTTGGATTCTTTACTTCATGAAATGCAATCCTATCATTCTCTAAAATATCATCTTGTTTCCATCTAGGTTCAAACTGCAACATAACATCTGTAATATGAAGTAGAGCATTACCACCTGTAGCGGTGGTTTGCCTTACTGGTGCTTTTGAGTAAGGGTCAATTTTTATGTCAGCACGAACCTGACTAATCAACAGTAGTAAGTGACCATTTACAGCTAAAGGTATACCTGATTTTTTACAAAAATCAGATGCTACAACAGCTCCACCAGCAACTTTAGATGAATCATCAAGGCTTTTATGCAGATCATCTCTTCTAATTAAACCATCAATAGAATCAATTATGATCATATATTTATGATTATTAGGATTATCTTTGACTAAAGTATCTACAAGTGTTAGTGCTGCTTCATATATGTTTGTGGAAAACACAAAACAAGATCCAACCTTTACCTCTTCCTCGCTCTTCACAAGATTGACTCCAGATCTTTCTATAATTTCTTTAGATAATCTACCCTCTGCTTTTATAAATATGCCAATTGAATTAGGAACTGTTTCCAAGAAATTTTTCATTACAGCTAATGCTGCTGAAGTTTTTCCGCCCTCGTTCATCCCGACATAGCGGTTAACTCCAGGTTTTAAGCCACCATTTAGTAAAAAATCTAACTGTAATGATCCAGTGCTTACTGTGTAATTTACCTCATCAACATAGTTAAAATGATCTTTTTCATTTTCTTTAAGAAAAGACTTAAGTTGCTTTGACAATGGCGTTGGCTCTGATTCTGTTTTCTTTTTTGTTTTCATTATTCTTCTAAAAAATCTTTAATAGTTTTCTTTTTGAAATTGACTAAAGAGTCCTCTCCAGTCTTCTCACCTATATTATACACGATATATTTAGAAAAGTCCACATTAAAATTAAAAGCCCTGAATTTTTCATTTAATACCTCTTCTAATTTAGGACTTGCGTAGTAAGCTAAAGAATCTACCTTCTTGCTGAAACTTACTATTCTCATAAAATCCAAAGAGTAACGATCACAAAGATCGTTAAGTATCTTCATTTCTCTAGCGAAAAAAGGTCGCCTACCTTTGTCTGGCACTTCTACCAGACGGAATATTATGTCCCTCTTGTTAGGGCCTTTAGATTTTGCCACTATGGATACATGCTAGCAGACGCGACATCGTAGTCAACCATCTTTTTGACTAATTGGATGAAGTTCGTCTTAGGGTGCCACCCCAGCTCTTCGCGAGCTTTAGTGGAATCTCCCAACAGTAAATCAACTTCAGCTGGACGATAAAAATCTTTATTAATTTCCACAAAGCAGTCTTTGCCATGAAAATACTTTTCCTCTAATCCTTCACCCCTCCACTCAGAAACACTTCGATGAAAACCAACAAAATTAAAAGCTTCAACCACAAACTCTCTAATTGTGTGTGTTTCGTTAGAAGATAACACATAGTCTTTGGGGTTCTCCCTATCTTGATTTAGCATCAACCAAACACCCTTAACAAAATCTTCTGCATCGCTCCAATCTCTTTTAGCATCAACATTGCCGAGTTGTAGAGGCTTGATTGTTTTGCCCTGCTCAAAGTCTTTTAATATTCTAGCGACATTTTTTGTTATCTTTCTAGTAACAAACTCTTCTCCTCTCCTAACGCCTTCATGGTTGAAAAGCCAACCTTGAACAGCATACAAATCATATGAATCCCTGTAAACTTTTACAAGATGTCTAGCAGCACACTTAGCTGCTCCATACGGGCTTCTGGGGCGCAGTGGGTGTGTTTCATCCTGCGGCGTAGATACCACATCACCAAACTCCTCAGATGAGCCAGCATTGTAATATCGACAGTGTGGAGCGTGTTTTCTAATAGACTCTAACTGATGCAAAACTGCCATAGCGTTTGTCTGCATATGGTTGACAGGCATCTCCCAACTACTGCCTACAAAAGAATTAGCAGCAAAGTTAATAAAGTAATCAGGCTTCTCTTTGGCTATGACTCTATCTGTGTTCTCTGGGTCTGCTATATCCAAATCAATAAGATAAAATCTATCATTACCCTCTAAATGCTTAATGTTTTTATGATTCTTAACACTAAGTCTTCTAATACCTCCGATAACTGTGTGCGCCGTATTTTTAAGTAAGTAGTCTGCCATGTGACTACCATCTTGTCCTGTAACTCCTGTAATAATTATCTTCTTCATAAAACCCAATTAGTGCAGACTCCGAAGCAATCATAGTTTTTGTCTCGCCAGTCCTTGTTATTATCAACAATGACAGACTTTTGACAAGTTTTTTTATCAGGGAAAGTCCAAATAAAATGCTTAGAGGTCAATGTAAAATCATCGGTTTGATGCCAAAAAAAGTTCATCCACCTTGGTATCTTTTCTAAACCCTCTAAATTTTTTACATGTATCCAAAGTTTAGGTCTGCAAAGAAAATTTATATCTATCTCATACACAGGCTCATCATGCCCTAAATACCACTTGTCATCTTTTATCCAAAAATCCACCTCACAATGATAACCAGCTTTTAAAACTTTATTTATTTGTTCGGGCTTGTTTTCGATGTCAGGATCTGGTCCAGAAAGATTACCTCTGTGAGAGATTACAATCATGATTTGTTTTGTAGAAATATTTGCAAATCCTCTGGGGTTCCGAGGCCCCACATATTTTCTATATCGAAAGTTTTTACTACCTTACCATCCTTGATTGCCTCATTAAATACAGGACAGACATAAAACTCTCCGTTATGACGAGTATCATCTGCTATCATTTTTTCAGCATACTTAACATAATCAGAGCCTTTTTTCCAATAGTAAATCCCAACTGTGGCTGTATCAGAAATAGGTTTTTTCTCAGCTACTTCAGTAACATTACCGTTTTCATCAACTTTAGCAAAAGACCACTTAGGGTGTGTAGATTTAAAAGTTACAATACCTGCATCTGCATTTTGCTCCTGCATTTTGTATAAAAATTCACTGGTATCCCATTCTACGTATTGATCTGAGTTAGCGATAAGTAAAGGTTGATCTGTGTTAATTATTTCTTTACTTAAAAGAGTTGTGCAAGCCGCGCCTTCTGTAACACCCTCTACCTGTATTACATTACAATCAGGAGAAATTAAATTTAACAGAGTATCTAAATTGTATTTTAGGCGATGAGATTTTTGCACGATAAAGGTGTGTGGACTCTCACAATTTAAGTTCTCTGCAACAACCTGTATCATCGGTTTGCCTTTTACTTCTATAAGGGGTTTAGGAAAAGTATATCCAGCTGACTCAAATCTACTACCTGCTCCAGCCATAGGTATTAAAACATTAAGGTTTTTATCTTGCCATCTGGTGTTCATAGTTTTTGTTTTTTTGTATAAAAAAGGTTTGATTTTATTTATTGATAAATCACTAGGATCTTTGACTCTCAGTATATTAGCACCACTTCTTTGTGCTGCCAAAAGTCCATGAGGTGAATCTTCGACTATCAAAGTCTCTTCTGGGTTTTTAGCAAAGAATATCATAGCCATCCAATACATTTCTGGATAAGGCTTAGATGTTTTAACATCCTCGTTTGAAAGAATATAGTCAAAAAAGTTTATCAAGCCTAACTGCGACAATATACTATAGACAGACTTTCTTATTGAATTAGAACAACAAGCGATCTTTATGTTATTATCAGACAGGAACTTTAGTAGATCTATTAAATTATTATCCTTTTCAATCTCGTTAACTTTTTTTGTGGTAATCGCTTGCTTGCGTTCCCAAACTAAATCATGATCTGCAACACTTAATCCTTTGTTTTTTGTTAAGAGTTTTAACTTATCTCTAGTTTTTAATCCGTCATATATGTTTAGGTGTTCGCTGTAACTAATACAAAATTCTGGACTAATAGACTCTAACGCATCGTTCAAAGCGTTAAAATGTATTTCTTTAGCCTTAACTAAAACTCCATCTAGATCAAATATTACTAAGCTAGTCATGCCACAAGTTTTTATTTAAAAATATAGATTGATCGTCTTCCCATAAATTATTTTCCATAAGATGGAACTTGTAAAGAGAATGATTATTAATCAGGACATTATCTCCATTAACATACTGACATAAATTTTTACTTCTCTCTGCTTTAAACAATTCACCAGAAAACTCATCCGACTTATTACTTAGAGGCCAACCCCTCTTACAAAGATCGGTATATCTACTGTTCTTGTTAAGATGCTCTGGTAATTTGTCATATAAAGTAGATAGGTAGTCGATGTTTTCAGAATTGCTATAAAACCAATGATCCGAAGCTCCCGCATTAGTTTGATCCCAGTAAGCCTGATAGATTTTACTCATGTCTAGACTAGGGTTAAAATTTAAATGGCTTGTTTTATTTAAGCCATTATTATGGTGACCCACATCAAACCTGCTTACTAAAACAACATCATATTTGAAATTATTATTTTTCTCATGTTGCGTCTTCAATAGCACAGACTCTTTCCTAGAGTAAAGAAAACTTAGAGTTTTAAATAAATCTCCCTGATTTATGCCAGTATTATTATGAAACTGGACACCACTAAAAATAGGTATCTCTTCAGAAAAGTTTTTTTGTGGCTCAAAGAAACTTGATACTGGCGAAAAGATTTCTATCAAATGATCTTTTATATCTTCATCCCAAGAGTGTATAAAAATATCTGCACCACTTACTTTTTTAAGTAGTGTGCCATAGTTCTCTAAAAAAGCACCATCTGCTTGGACGCTGCTACCTCTAGCTAAACCATGTAGGCAAACAGCTATTTTCATACAGAAAGATCGAGCTTAGATCCATCGTCAAAAAATAGTTTAGATTTATTGACAGAAGTATCATGTTCGTTAATAAGCATTCTGTCTAACTTATCCATTACTGCGTCAGGTATGGTAATTATATCTGCTCCAAGGTTGTCAGCTTCGATCAAAGAATAAACCCGTTGACAACCTGCAAATAAAGTTTGTTTCTGTGGTTTATCTTTTGTTAAGTTCCATCCTGTTCTAAACATATCGACAGGGGAAGCGCCCGAATCGCAGACACCGCCGACAAATAATGAAATGATTGATGGAGTGTCATGTTCAGTCGCCTCACAAGCTAGTTTAGTTTGAAATATTGTATGAATGCAAGTCACATTAACTTTTACCCCTTCCTTACAAAGATCTGATATTAAAGGCTCTGTAGTCTCACCGTTAGGCAAAATTATTGGAATCTTAACATAAACATTATCACCCTTGTTAGTAATAAATAACGCTTGTTTTTTGATTTGCTCTAAATCCTGAGAAGTAACTTGAAAAGATATGGGTTTGCCATTTACCAACTCCAAGCTTTTGTCCATAAAGGTGTTATAATCAGTTATGCCAGCAGAAGCGATATAAGAAGTGTTAGTAGTAACGCCCTCAACCTTATCAATGTATTTGTCGATGTTTACTCCATCGTAATATTTTTTTGTTTTCATTTTACTTTATCTTAGTAAGCCAAACAATTGCCATAAGTAATGCGAAGATTCCATGATCTTTACTTATCTTCATCCTAAAGGGAACAAATCGTATAAAATACATGCACATATAAAAGACACCTTTTTTGACAACTGTCCCTTTATCATCATTTAATATGGTAGCCCATTGATCTAAAATGCCCGATAAGAAATTATCTGTAATGTTTACATCAAAATATTTATCTGTGCAATCAAAATTACCATAGTTATTGTAACTAACTTTTGGATCGCTGTTTTTCCATTCGTCAAACTTAGAGAAAATAGATTGACACATTTTTCCTAAATCTAGCTCTGCCGCATCAAATATATCAGAGCCATCCATATCAATTAATTTTATATTTTCCCCTTGTTTGTCACACATGACATTTTCTAGAGTGAAATCACCATGAATAGGTCTAATAAAATTAGGTTTAACAATATGTTTATCTATCTTGTTTAATGTCTTCGCTAGACCCAAATATATTTTGCCATTTATTCTTATGTAGTCACTCCAAATAATTTTTTTCAGATCCTCATCCTCTGAGTAACTGTCAAATTTACTAAATATTTTATTGTCGTAGTGATTTTGCAACCAACTTATACCATCTGTTTCTTTTTTCAGTCTATAGACATTGCGATCCATACCTGACAGTAGTGTTTCGATAGCTTTTTTTTGTAAGTCTTTATCTTGTAAATCTGCAACGGTTACATGGCCGTCTAAGTATTCCATGTCAAAACTAAAATCAAAGTCGGTATCTGATTGCTTTAGTATTTTTGGTGTAGATCCCGTCCATAAGAAGTAGAATCTTTTAAGATCATCTACTTGTCTTTTAAGTTTCTCGTAATGTAAAAAATTGTCTTCACTTTTAATTATGTGCTTACGGACAATGTTATTATCAAGCAAGTAAGTTTTAGCAAAAGATCCACCATCAAAAACTTTTTTTATGACAGTATCGCTTTCTTTATAATAATTTAAAATATCTAGTTTAGATATACCAAAATCTCTTGGCAGTTCTACGGCTTTTGCTTGATTAACAAACTGTTTAGATGGCTTGTGATCATTAATAAGAAGGCGAGGGCCAGCTGGCAAGCTCATGACTAGGTGATCATATTTTATGCCAAGATCTTTTAGTAAGCTTTCTGTCCTAGATCTATATTTTTCATTTCTAGCAGTAGTAAGAACAACTCTATGACCATCTTTTTTCCAGTGCCCTAGTTTATCAAAGCCATCTATTGTTTTGTTTAAATCTAACTCACAGTTTGAATGTGGATGATGTTTTATAAGAACACCATCTATATCACAGAATATAGAACACTTTTTTCTTAAATTGTTTACATGCTGCTCCAGCATTTTTTCGTCACCATAAAAAGATGCCCACTTTACATCAACTACATTTATTACTTTATTTTCTTTTAGTAATTGTTGTAAACAATCTGACACATATATATGTTCTGTGCTTTTAAAATTTTCTTTGATATTCTTAAAATAAACACAACCAATAATACCCTTTACTTCATAATCATCGCTGGAGATCCTCTCTTTCTCACAGATCATTTTTACCTCATTAGAATCTAAGACAACCTTAGACCAATTCATCCAATCACTCTTATCTATATCCCAAATTGGGATAGCTGCATCAACCTCGCCTTTCAGCGCTAGATTAAAAATACCATCGACATCTAAGCTGTGATCGCAATCACAAACAATACTAGGGCCACTTATGTTTGCTTTCTTAATCCCCTCTCGTATCGTTTGGTATGGACCTTGTGTTTTATGGTCTATAATGACCACCTCTATTAAGTCGGTTAAATCAGGGAATACATATTTAAAGCTAGATTTTACATCATATTTTTCTTCTTGCTCTAAAGTGCAAATAAAATATATTTTATCAATAAAAGATAGGTAATCGCGAAAAGGCTTAAGTGTGGTTTCTATGAAGGTTATGTCCCCTATGTTTAGAAAAGGCTTAAAAGTCCCTCCGAAACGAGAGCCTTCTCCTGCGACTGGGAATATTAAATTCAAGGCCATTTGTTAGAATTTGTTATACTATTATCCCAATAATTGTCATTTTTCCAACACAAACAACTTGAATTGTAATCTGCTCCCTTTCTGATAAAAAAGCATTGAGTTTCTTTGCCAAGTAGTGGAAGTATGTAATTTACCTCTATGTTTTTGCTTTTAGCTAATTTTAATGTGGCTTGAGTTATTTTAGCTTCGGGAAATAAATCTGGTTTTTCTTTATTAATTATTTCTGTTTCCTTAAATATTTCAATTAGCCACTTTGTCTTACCAGCAAAAAAATAATCTATTAAATAGCCGCCATCATGATCAGACCAAGCTATAAAATTTAATTTATTTTTATCTAAAATGCTAAAAAATTTTCTGCCATTTTTAGGTATGTAATCTGACCTCCATTTAAGACAGAATTCATATCCTTTTTTATCTGCTTCCCTCAAGCCTTCCAAAGAGCTTTTTATTTGAAGATTTACATTACCACGGCCTCTATCTAGTGGTTGCTTATTAAATAAAACGCAATCAGAGTTTCTATACCCTTCTTTTTCCTCACCCTCCCACGTTGAATAAATTAAATCAAAGCTTTCCCAAGACTTAGATAATTTTTCGTAATCATGAGTTGGTCCTTGGACTATGATGCAATTTTTAGACATCTTTTTTAACCAAAAGGTTTAACTCTCTAAAGTAGAGAAAATCTATGTCTGTTTTTAAAAAAGTTTTGATCGCATCGCTTGGTGTTTCCACAATAGGTTCTCTATCGTTGAAGCTAGTATTTAGCAAGATGGGAACATCAGTTAACAAGCTAAAGGTCTTTATAAAATTATAATACCAACTGTTCGATGACTCCGTTACAGTTTGTAGTCTACCAGTGCCATCTAAGTGAACAACAGCGGGGACCAGTTTAGCTTTGTCTTTTTTAAAAGGTATGGCAAAACTCATGTAAGGACTATCAATATCTTCTACAAACCAATCAGACACACTCTCTCTAATTATTGATGGAGCAAAAGGTCTGAAACTTTGTCTGTGCTTAACTTTCTCATTGATAAGATCCTTCATGTCCTCATGTCTAGGATCTGCTAATATAGATCTATTACCCAAGGCTCTTCTGCCAGATTCGCTTTTGCCACCATATACAGATATTATTTTTTTTCTTGTTAGAAGTTTGGCAGCTTCTAAATCCGAACATTGAATGGTAGATACCTTTCCAATAAATTTTTCCAAGGCATCATAGACATCATCTTCCGAATAAGACCTACCCAAATACGGAGAATCAAATAATTCATCTATAACTAACTCTTTCTTTAAATGTTCCTTTAAAAAATATTGAACGCAGCCTATAGCTAGACCAGCATCATAAGGGACAGGCGGCACAAAAACATTTTCGATTTGTGGAAACCAAGATTTAATCTTGCCAGTCAAAACACAGTTAAGAACAACACCTCCAGATAGACATAAGTTGGTGTTTTCTCCTAAGTGTTTTTCTATGTATTCTTTTACAATATCCTCTGTAACATCTTGGATGCCTTGAGCTAGATTGTATTTTCTTTGATCAGAACAACCTGCATATTGGCTATAGGGCTTTTCGGGCCTTTCAGATTCATCAGACATGGATGACATCGCCATGACTGTCCCAGCCTGACAACCATATGGAGGCCCTCCACCGCTTAGTCCAAAAATCTCTCTTGTGCAATCTTGCCAGAAACCACCTAAATTTGGAGCCGTGCTATAATCTAAGTTTTTAATCCCACCTTTATCAGCTTGCCATGATGTCAGACATCCAGGTGTTCCATCGTCCCAACCTCCTCCATCTATAGTTACAACCAAGGAGTCATCATACTTACTGTTGTAAAAGGCATTGGCTGCATGAGCTAAGTGATGACCCACCTCTATACACTTAGATGGATTTTTATCTTTTATCTTTAAATAAGTCTGTGAATAAAACCTGAGATTACCATGCGGGTATGTGACAATATAATCAAACTCGTCAAGGTCTACCCCTGATTCTTGTAAATGTTGTAAGACATCTGCCTCTGTCTCTTTTACCCTAGTTATTCTCTCTAATTCTTCATGTATTACTAAACGTCCATCCTCAAAGATGGCATAGCTAGAATCATGTGCCCCCGCAGAAAAACCTAATACTTTCATAAAAATTTACCTCTTTTACTGTCTTTTACTTTGTCTATCCTGCTTAATTCTACGGGATATTCCCTAAAATTCCAACCACCTTTTACAATGGCTGTGGCGACATATGGCCAGACGCTTGAGTTGAAGTGTCCACCTCTAGGTTCTTCATTTTTGTAATGCATCAAACCTTTAATGTCATGTTTTATTTGACTTGAGTGTAATTCTAAATCCCAAATATTTTTTTCACCAGCACAGTCTAAGAAGCTTAAAAAATCTTTTGTTTTCCACAGTGTGGGTTGAACCGCAAAGAAGTCTGGTGATGCAGGATCTATTTCATACAAATTTACGTTAGCAAAGCTAAGTTTACAATTACCAGTTTTACATAGTCTTAGAAACGAATATTCTGAATCACGTAAATAATCCACATATTTTTCTAAAGTGTTGATGTCTGGTTTTTCATACAAGAACATATCTTCATGTTGATATAATATAACATCATCCTCTACTTGTAGAATGCAGCTTTTTAATCTATCCGTATATGCTTTCTCATCCTGATATAAAATAAAATCATTTGGAACTCCCTCTAAAGTTTTATCTGAAAAGATTGTATAATTTTCAATGCCAAATTTTTTTTGTTGTTCTAAAAAAATATCTAGCACATCAAAGTATTCTGAATGAGAATAAACTATATTTGTAAATTTATTCATCACCATATACATGTTTGTTTTCTAAAGCTAGCGCCTTTGTGATAATCTCTATTACTACCAACAATCCAAGGGTTTAAAGTCGATCCAATGTCTATGTAAGTATTAAGAGGATTATGTTTATGAAGCTCATAAGATAAGATATTACCAAGCGGACCACCACAGAAAAGAAACAGCTTACCGTCACAATTTGTAGCTCTATCTTTAGCTATGTTTATCCAATGAGATAGAAAAGGCTCTTGCCAAGCTTTCATATTTATAGGGAAATACTCTGTGACATTGAAAGGTAATTTTTTGCTTACACCCTCTTCATTGGCAAACAGAAATACATCATTTTCCCAAGACTGAAACTCTTTTATAAACTCTTGCAGAAAAAAATCATAGTTACTATTAACAAATAGGTTAGCCCAAGTTACATTTTTAGTCTTACAATTTTCTCTCATCCATTGCACATGATCTTCTGGTTGACAACAAGGACAACTAATACCCACTATGTAATCTGGAGAAATATACTGAAAGGACTTCATCAAAAGCTGCTGCTCTTGCTTATGTGTATCTGGCAAAAAAGTCCATAAATCGCAATTTGTTATTTGCTCATTTCTAAGAATTTTATATTCACCGTCTGCATATTTAGAAAATGCAAAAGGCTTTCTAGTTCTTAATCTTTCCAAGAGTTCTGATAAATCTTTTCTAAAAGTTTTCATTGATTATATCTGATATTTTTATAGAGGAATTACCATCTCCATAAGGACATTTTGCTTTCACAGAAAAAGACTTAATTAAGTCTGTGAACATTTCATTTAATTGCTCTGGTTTTTTACATAAATATATATGTCCAGATTTTTTACCCTCTGGCCTCTCTGTTGTTTTTCTACATACTATAACTTTTTTATTTAAAAAACTACCCTCTTCTTGTAGCCCTCCACTATCAGTAATTACTAATTTACATTTGCACAAAATATCTAACAACATCGGATGTGGCAAAGAGTCTAGTATGTTAACGTGTGTAAGAAGATGTTTATATTTTTGAACTTTTGGATTAGGATGTAATGGAAATATAAATTCTATGTTTAGATTATCTTTAGCTAATTTGTTTATTTGTCTAAACCACCTATCAATTATTACATGATTTTCTCTTCTATGAAGAGTTACTAAAACCTTGTTCTGATACTCACATTTATCTTTATAAGAATTTAAATTATCTAAGACTGTATTGCCAACTACGTGCGAATCTCCTTTCACTAATTCATGTAATAAATTGTCCATAGATAATTGTGTCGGACAAAAATTTACGTCAGATAACCTAGATATCATTTGCCTGTAACCCTCTTCTGGATAAGGGTGATTTAGATTATAAGTTCTTAATCCTGCTTCTAAATAATATATTTTCATACCTCTGTGAAAAGCTGCTAATGCACACGCAAAAGCTGAAGCGGTATCTCCTTGAACTAATACAGAATCAAATTTTCCACTGGGGAATTGATTAAGACAATTAATTATTATGCTATCTAGTCTGTTACCAAAATCTTTTAAATCTATAACATGATCTGTTTTTACTTTATCTAATAAATCAGTGTGTTGACCAGTAAAGAGAAGTTCGTAATTATCTAATACTTTTGTTAATGGTTTTATTTTTAACCATTCAGGTCTAGTTCCAAAGCATAGTAAGACGTTCATCACAAGTTTAGTAATTTAAAACCTTTGTCATGATAATGAGTTAATGATTTGCCGAACTGGATGCCATCAGAGTTGACAGATATAGCGTTGTTATCAACGCCATATTGCATTGCTTGTTCAGGTTGACTTCCCCACAATTCAAGGTCATCTTTGGGATGTGGAGGAACATAAGTGTTAAGACCTAAATGTTTTTGTATAGAGTAAGAAAAGTGGACATCTTCACCACAAAATAAATCTAAAGGCTGCTCGTTTCCACTCCAAAAAGCGCCTAGTAAATCTCTATGAAAAAACCAAGCATGACCAACTATGTCTACTTGCTTTCTTTCTTCATTAGGATTAGGCCAACCAAACCTTTCAAATGATTTATACTTTAAGTCATTAAATATAACACCAACAGTTCCATACAAACCATTTTGTTTTTCTATAGAGTTGATACAGTTCTCTGACCATTTAACACCTGGAATGGTATCATCATCTAGTAAACAGATGTATTCAGATTTGGAGTTTAGTGCAAACGCAAATCTTGCCCACACACCATAATTAAAATTATTGTGAGATATTTTTATAGATGCAGTTGGATCTTGTAAGTAAAAAGATTCTTTAAGATCATTAGGTTTATTCTGCCAAATCATCAATTCGTTTGGCTTGATACTCTGTTTAGACACAGCATCTATTTGCTGTTTTATTGCATGGGATCTTTGCCAAGTATTCAGAACATAGGTAACATCACTCATTATTTAAATAGTTTAAATTTAAGAGAAGAAACTTTGAAGTCTTTCCAAATACTAGCATAGAAATCTTCACAAAGGTCCATCTCTTTGAAATCTGACCAATCATCTACTATTAGTATGGGTATGCCTAACTTTTTAAATTGCTCTGCTCCATACCATCTTTTGACAACGGGAATACTTTTCATATATAAAGCCTCCCAAGTTTTATGGCAGTCTTTGCCATTACCGTCTGGTGAGATGGTGAAATAAGATTTAGCTATATCTCTTAAATAATCATCTTGAGTTGTATTAACAAAATCATCGTGATCTTTTATTGAGGCTGCATTTGGGTATTCTGTAACAGGATCAATACCTAGCTTTTTGTAGCACTCCAGTCTAGCTGGTGGATTAGTGGATATATTAAAGTTAGCATAATATAGTCTATCTTTTTTAATGTCCTCATCCATAATTTTTTTAAATCTGTCTTGATTACCATGAGACCATTTTGGATTAGCTATCCCTATTGGTATCGGTGAAACCTTTGGATGTTCACATAAAAGATTTTGAGTATACCAATACTTCATCTCAGGAAAAAATTCTACAACAGCATTCACATATTCCTCTGTAAAATTTATGTCAGAGTTATGAGTTACTAAAGTAAAAGGCCCCTTTTTCATTAGCTTAGAGTCTTTTAACAGTTGTAAAAACTCTGGCTTACAATAGACAAAATCTTTAAATCCATCTTGATCTTCTTGAAAATCAAAGACAGGCGTTCTTTCATCTACGTAATTACTTACTCTAGTGCTACATTGATGTTTAAAATATGTTCCACATAAAAAATTCATAATTCTATTTTGTTCCAAAAGTTATCTGCCGCATTCTTGCAATTATCACTAAACTTTTCATAGCCAACTTTTTCAAATTCTAGACAAGACCCAATGATTTGTGGAGAACCAATTATTTCTTCTACACCACAAAGCATAGCCTCTGCAACCATTCTACAGAAAGGTTCATTAACTAGAGGCGAATGAAAGACAGCTTTGGATTTTTGAAACACATCAGCCACCTCTTCCTTTTTTAGACTTCCATGAAAATTTACGTTAGTAAAGTTAGTTAGCATATCGAGGTTGATACTATTATCAGCCCAGCCAAATACGTCAATTTTTCTGTCTGGATTTTCTTTTATATAATTAACAAAATTTTGAAAACCTTTTTGTGGGTGAATGTATCCACAGTATACTACATCATATTCTTTTTCTACATCAGATTTCTTAAAGATGCTAGTATCTATCGGGTCATAAACTATTTCAGTGTTTTCAAAAAAATCTCCATACAATTTTTGAAAAAATGATAAATGAAAATCTGACAAGAAAAAATTTGTTTTTGTAGATTGAAATAAAATTTTTCTGCCCTCTGGAGTTAAGTAATGACAAGAGTCATGCTCTAATCTGACATGATTTTTATGTCTTAAAATAAAATTTACCTTGTCTAAAGATGTGCTTATCGCTTCCATGTTGGAACTGATAAGTAAATCGTAATGAGATAAAAAGTCTGTAATAGAAGAGTTATGATGATGCTCAATTATCTCATAACCAAGTTCTCGACCCTTCGATATTATGTTAGCATTGCTAATCTGTGCTCCTCCTGGAGCTTGGTCCAAGCTAAAGTCGGACACAAATAACACTCGCTTCATACAGTGTATGATTATACGAGCCTTCTACTTTTCTTCAATTTTTAGAGGAAAAAATATCTTTTCAGCTTCTTTATCTGTTATATGCGCTAAAAGTAAGTCTGTCCTTGCAGATTCAAAGTCCCCATTGGAAAACTGCCAAAAAGGTGAAGCTTTCGCTTGTTCGTAAGTTCGACTTGTATTGCTATAGATGTCGAAGTCATAAAAAACATAACTATCATTAACTTTTTTTTCCGAGCTGAGTCTGAGAAACATGTTAACTCTAGCCATAGCCCACTGAGCTGTGCTTTTAGATGGCATCCAATTAGTTTCTGCCGCCTTCTCTCCCCTCTTGTAAACTTTAATTAGCTGATCAAGAGTAATACTTTTTTTATTACTGCGATTAAAATCAGTTACTTTACAAGATAAACAGTCTTGAATTTTTTTAGAGAAATGGCGATTCATGCTAATATTTTTACACTAACCTTCACAAGACGAGCAATTCAAAATAGACCTAGCCAACTCTTGACTAGGGTTTGCGCTACGCTGATAGTAAAAACTTTTGATACCTTGTTCCCATCCGTATATAAGTAATTCACTTACTTGTTTTGCTGGGCATTTAGGAGCGATCATTAGGTTGAGACTTTGACCTTGATCTATGTATTTTTGTCTTTGAGCTGCCTGAATTACTATCTCTTTCTGAGAGATCTCTCCAAAAGTTTTAAATACAGCCTTTTCTTCTTCCGATAGAAAGTCTAAGTGCTGAACAGATCCACCTTTAACAAGAATAGACTTCCAAGTAGTTTGGGTGTTCTTTTTCTTTTCTTCTAGTAATTGTTCTAAATACGGGTTCTTATAAGTGAATTTACCTTTAGCTAAGTCTTTAGTAAAATAATTACTATTAAGTGGCTCGATAGAGGGCGAGACCTGACCCAAAATGAAAGAGCTAGAGGTTGTAGGAGCAATGGCCATTGTAGTCATGTTCCTTTTCCCATATCCTTTTAAATGTTCTGGCTCTTCAAATAATACAGCTAATTCTTTTGTAGCTTTATCGCACTTTTCTGAAATAGTTTTGTGGATTTCAGTATTCAAAAACTTAGCATCCATGCTCTCAAAAGAAATCATTTTTGATTGCAAGTAAGAATGCCAACCCAATACGCCCAAACCCAAAGCTCTCTGTCTTTTAGCAAAGTTGTGTGATGACCGCATGAATGGGATATGCTCAGTCTTACGCACGTATTCTTCCATAACTGCATCTAAGAAATAAGTTAGAGATTCTACAGC
>Ga0160423_10000618_pt1 | contig 29160 bp, 21 predicted proteins | sample CRUFie14St8metaG_FD_108191 | JGI IMG/M metagenome (GOLD analysis project Ga0160423, IMG submission 108191) | Marine microbial communities from the Costa Rica Dome - CRUD Field 142mm St8 metaG | ecosystem: Environmental > Aquatic > Marine > Oceanic > Photic zone | place: Costa Rica: the Eastern...
CCCACAAAAAAATCCCAAACCCAAAAAAAAAATACCCACACCAACACGGCAGGGCAAAAAAAAATGGGGGGGGTTGGGAAAACAAAAGAGGGGGGGCCCGAAAGGGGGGGGGTGGGGGGGGGGGGGGGGGGGGGGGGGGGGGGGGGGGGGGATGGATTTCGCATAGCGCCAGTGCGCCCACTCGCCTATTCATTTGTTCATTTGTATTCCAGCGCTCTATTTTCATTTATTCAACCGCCACCGGGCGGGGGTCGGGGCTACTCGAAAGACAACAGAGAGGTGTTGTTGGAGTCCTCGGAGAGATTGATCCCACCGAAACTAAGGATTGCCTCGGTCACTCCGGCACCCTCGGCCTCGATCGGCAGGGAGACGTGCGCGAAGCTCGGGTTGGGCGGCGCCCCGGAGATCTGGTCCGTCACATCCACCACGCTGGAGAGGTCTGTGTGGGCGGAGAGAAGCAGAGGTGATGAGGGACCCGTCAGACGGATGCATGCAAACCAACGAAAGCGGGGGAGAGGGGGGCGAAGCGGGAACCCACCGTGCGAGATGAAGAGCACGGAGCTCTCGACGTGCTGCCCCGAGAACCCGCCGAGCACCATCAATCCCCTTTGCCCTTCTTCCTCGGATGACTCGGCGACCACGGTGCCGGCCACCACCGGCTCCCTCAGCGACACTGGAACGCAAGTGTGAGCGCACCGGGGGTGCTCCGTCCTCCTCGGCTTGTCCCATGCCATCTTCTCCGCGTCCAGCACGCACAAGTCCTGCAACACCCTTTTGTTCGTCGTCGTCGTCGTCGTCGTCGTTGTTGTTGTTGTTGTTGTTGGGGGGGGGATGGCGGACAGAGTAGGGTCAGGCGGGTGAACAGGACAAAGACGACGACATTTTTTGGGGTGTCTCACCTTCCCTCAACGTCCCGTCCGCCGAAGACGACGACGCTACCGCCAACGGCCGCGGCGGAGTGCATCTCCCTCGGCCGTGGGATCGACCCCGTCACCGCGGGGTACGTCCACGAGGCACTCTCCGTGTCAAAGATCCAGGAGTCGTTCAGGGGAGCATCCTTCCCGGCTCCCCCGAAGACGAACTGCGATTGAGGGAAGCCGGGAGGAGGGTGGGGGCGACGGGGAGATGGCGATCGGTCAGCGGATCAGTCTCGAACGGTCGACGTCGCGTTCCAATTTTCGACTTACCAGGCACTTGTCGTTCATCCTGACGCAGGAGTGGGAGTGTCTTGGCGGGGGGCTGCCCCCGTTGACCTCCACCCGCGTGAGCGTCATCGTCCCGAGGTCGACCTTGAGGACGTCGTTGAAAAGGGCTCCCGTCCGGGGCTCCTGCCCCGCGAAGACGTACATGTGTTGGCCCACAGCGACGCAGGAGCAACCCGTGCGGGTTGCGCACCCCCCGCCGCCCTGCACCGAGAGAGACACCTTCTGCCAGGCGACCGACTCGCCCTCGACCCGGCACTTGACGACCTCATCGAAGACTTGAAGTGTCCTGCGCGTGCGCGTCGTCGTCGTGGTTTGAGAGTTCCCGTGTCAGCGAAAGCGAAAGCCCCTCTGCTGCCCCTGTCTCCCCTCGCAGCGTGTCCTCGAAGACTCACCTGTCCGCCCCGCCGAAGAAGTAGCACGAATTTCCGACGGACACTCCGGCGTGCCCTCCCCTCGCCGCCGGGGCGGGACCGGACCCCGCCTTCGCCTCACCCACCCACTTCATCACGGCCCTCGCCTGCCTCGCTGCTTCTGGTGTTTTTGAACAAGCCCAAGGTCCCGTCTTGGAAATGTTGGAGACTTTCCCCGCGACTTTCAGAAGAAGGAGATTTTTTTCTCAAAGAAAGGATTCTTTGTGTACGATTTTCAGTTCGTGAAAACAACACGGTTTCCAGTGCAGGCACGTGCCAGCACTTTATTGCCAACTTTCAGTCCCCCTCCCTGCTCATGATGGCTTTTCGGATCTCTGTCGTCTTCGAGAAGGGGAGACCGTAAGACGCGAAATCTACTCGGCGGGGGGCGCTCGAGGAAAAAGATTTTTTTTTTTTGTGTTTTTTTTGCCCTCGCCCCTCCCCTCCCTTTTCCACTTTAACAAGGCAATTCTACAGGCACGTTATCTCCAAGAGCCCCACGAAAAGCAAGCCGAATCAGCATCTTTTCGGTGACTTGAGAGTGAAGGGACCCAACACACAAGTGTGAACGACAACGACGACCTTGATCAGCGAGAGCACGAAGACCACCAGAACAGGAGCGATGATGAACGTGAGACTGATTGGATCCAGGACCAAGGTCGCCGCCGCGTGCGGCGCGAAGCCATGCCGCGTTCACGCGAGGCAGAACCCAACGCACAGGGCCAGGTTCGAGGGCATCAAGTCCTTTTCCACCCCCGACCTCTCGGACTCGGTAAGTTCGCGCCACCTCACCCTCACCCAGGCCTCCCGCCGCGTGCTTGTCCTGCTTGGCTCGTCGCCTGGCCACAAAACCCCGCCGATCGCCGCCGTAGCTGACGGAGAGAGACACCCCCCTGTGTTCCCTTTTTTTTTCCGCGACGCGACGGAAAACACAAAACACAACTCAGATCGACGAGGACGCCATCGCTTCCGGTGAGTGGCCCGCGAACTGGAGTCTTGCCAGTTACGAGGACGTCGGTGAGTACTACGCCGGCCAGGTCCTCAAGGAGCAGGACGCCAACTCCGTGTCGGGAGTGATGACCACCAACATCCTGAGCGCCGACCCGACTGCCTCCGTGGAGGACGTCAGGAAGCTCTTCGACCACGTCTCCGGCGTGCCCGTCGTCGACAGCGAGGGCGTCTGCGTCGGTATTGTGTCCAAGAAGGACCTGAACAAGAAGGGGAGCACGGTCGCCCAGATCATGTCCGCCCCCGCCAGGACCATCAAGAAGACCAACTCGGTGGGAGAGGCCGCTGCCATCATGCTCAAGTACAAGGTCAACAGGCTCCCCGTGGTGTCCAGGGACGGCGAGGTCATCGGAATTGTCTCCAGGACCGATATCTTCACCGCCCTCGAGTCCATGGAGGAGTGAGAAGGTCGGCCGCCAGCGTTGCCTTTCAAGAGAAAAAAACAAAAAAACAAACGGGTTCGGCGCACCAAGCGAGAAAATAACCAAATTCCAGAGCAATTTTTTTGACGAACATTTCCTTTCTTTTAGAGCACACACCCCTCGCGAGTCCTCCCCCCTTCCCATAATTTCGTCACTTGACCATGCTGTAGATGTAAGCCCCAACTCCCAACAGGATGGACATGAGAACCATGTCCATGCAGAAGTTCCTGCTCGACCTGATCTTCGTGAGAACCTCCTTCATCCTGACATTGTGAGCTCACCGTCTGCCTGGACGCGTCCACCTTGGTCTCCATCTCCTGGATGAGGGGCTGCTGCCTGTCCAGCTCGCTGGAGATGTCATTCCCAATGCTCTGCAGCTCTGAGAGCCCCCTCTCGATCACGTCGAGCTGCTTGTCCTGCTTGGCCTTCCTCAGCTCGTACTCCTCCCTGAACGCCCTGCTCTGGTCCGTCTGCTCGTAGGACTTGCCCTCGTACTTGCCGTCCGTGAAGTCGTCCAAAGAGATGTGAGTTAGTTCTAGCGAGCTCAGCGCGGCTTGGCTCTGCTGCATGCTGAACTTCTTCATGTTCGTTCCGATGCCGTCCGGGATGGACTTGATGTCCTCGATCAGCTCCTTGATCTGGGTCTGTCTCGACAGCAGGGCCTCCCTCGTCATTCCCTTGATGCGCTTGGACCCGAGCTTGTCCAGCCTGGGGATCTCCACGGTAAGGAGGCTGTTCTTGCCACGCCTGAGCTCCGCGTGGAGGGCGGCGCAGGCGGCCTTGTTGGAAGCCATATCCTCGATGTCATCGGCCTTCTGCTTCAGGGCCTCGATGTCGCTCTTTATCTGACCGCACAGCACTCCGAAGGGGTCCTGGGAGGACTCCGCCTTCTCTCGTTTCACCTCGTCATACTTGCCGTACGTCTCAAGGATGACCTCGCACCGGTTCAGGACATCAGGCAGACTCATCTTTAGAGACGAGCAGGGGCGTCCGAGCCTCGCCCGCCCGATTCGTGCTCACGGCCCGCTCACTTCCCCGTTGTAGGGCAGGCAAAGGCAAAGGCACGGGGTCTTCCCGCTCAGGCAAAGCTGGCCCGCTCCTGAGTTCCCGCGGACCGCAAGGCGTTGGGCCGCGCGGAAGGTGCGTTCTAGTCCCTCGGAAGCCTGGCCTCGCTCACTCAAACACGCCGTCCGTCCCCACCCTGCCTTCCAAGACGGTGCCTTGGGGCCGCGCGCTCCCACCTCGTTCCTTCACCCCAGACAGAGGGCGACCTCGAATCCGCAGAAATCCGACCAGCAGCCCGAAGGCAGCGAAGGCAGCGAAGGCCCGAAACGAGGTGGTGGTGGTGGTGGTGGGGGGGGGGGCACCGAGCGCCAGGCGGGTTCTCATCGAGAGGAGGAGGAGGCCATGACGGCCCATCCGAGCCGAGCGAGGATGGCCGGTCGGGCGAAGGAGGGGGACCTGGACGAGATCGAGATCGTGGACGTTTTCGAGCAGCACTGCGTTCACCTGGTTCGAGCGAGGAGGGACTGTTGGCTGCGCAGCGCGGAGGGAAAGCAGACGGAGGAGTGCCTCCTTGAGGAGCTCGCCGAGAAAAAATGCCTCGCCGGCCACTTCTGCCCGTCCCAGGCCCGGCGGTTCTACGTTTTGCGGGACGGAGAGTGCTCGAAATGGGCCGAAAGGTTCGCCTTCGGGCCCTCCGAGGAGAGCGAGGCCGTGAACAAGAATAGAGCTCGGAAGAAGGCCTGCCGATCGGTCGTCATGGATTTGTCCAAGTGCCTGCAGGGCTACCGGAAGTATCACCCCGAGTACGTACCGCACTCGGACGATTTGGCGTGATCGCCCTTGCCGCCGAAGGGAAACCACTTGTACTATAACTGTCGTTGTACTGGCTATTAGACCCATTTATCATGATCCTTTTCCGTTAACGCACACCATCGAGATCGAGCGTTCGTGCCTTGAGTCTCGGTCCCGAGGTCATCCCAGCTCCACCAGGGCCTGCAGCTGCGCGCTCACCACCGGCACGAGCTTGACCGTGTAGATGGCCACCGTTGGCGTGTCGGAGCCCTCTGCCCTGACGCTGACAGCGAGCTTGGCGTCCTTCGCGTTCCAGGAAAGAAGACCTGGCGACGAGAGGCTCCTGCCGAAGAGGCCCTCGGACCCCGTAATTGCGTTGGAAGGGAGGACCTTGGTCGTGCCTCGCCATTCCCCGGCCCCGCAGGTGACCACAAGATTGTCCTTGGCGGGGTCCCAGCACAAAGACGCGACAGGGTCAGCCCCTTGGGCGCCGGCCGGCACCACCCCCGGCAGCGAGAGTTGCATCAGGTGGATGCTCAGGGAGGGAGCCCCCCTCGTCAGCCTGATCTGCTGGAGGTGGGGCAAGCCCTCGAAGCTCGCGAGGACGACGTCATGGTCCGTGATCCAAACTGCATCCGTCATCCTGCTCCTGAACTGCCACTGCTGGAAGGTCCAGCCGTGGGTTTCCCAAACGAAGAAGGACCCGGACTCCGTCGCGACGAGGAGATAGTTTCCACACGGCGAGAACTCCAAAAAGTGGGCAGATCCCTTGGCCAGACCTGGCGAGAGCTTTGTGTGAACGCAAAGCGAGACGTCCCAAATCAGCAGCGGGCGGGAGGGTCCCTCGAGGGAGCAGGCGAGGAGCCGACCGCAGGGGGACCACGACATGGACCTCACCGCACCGCGGCACTGGAGGAAGACCATCTCCGTTGGGGAGTCCAGGTGCCCAAGGACCTGGCTCGCGCCTCGGCCGCCGCTCCTGGCCTTCATCCTCCACAGGCACACCCCCCGGTGGCAGGCGACGGCGACGCACCTTCCCCCGGTCGGTCTCCACGCCACCCTCGTCGCCCTGTACTGGAGGTCGCTCGACAGGACCGCGGTCTCCGCCAGGCCGCCTTCACCAACCTCGAGGCCTGCAAACTCGTCTTGCTTCTGTTTGCGCCGGTCGCCCGAGGCGGGGGCGTCCAGGCCGAGTAAGAAAGAAGACTGAGTCGACCTCTCGATGGCAGCGGCGGCGGCCCTGAGGCCCCTCGCGGTCTCCCGCCTGACTTCCAGGGTGGACCCGTCCCCGTCGTACCCGGCACCCGTCGCCGAGCGCAGCGTCCTCCTGAGAGACCCCAAGGACGTGGCCCTGTGGAGGCCGACCACCGCATACACGGCGCTCCCGTCGAGCGACGGGCCCATTGCCGCCTGGGCGCAGTCCTCCGGCCTGACAATCTTGGCGCGCAGGCTGTGCAACCAAGACGATATGTGCTGATCCCGTTGCTTCAGGTTCTCCTTCTCGCGGCCGGAGCGCAACCGAAACAACCAAAACCTCCCTCGCGGCTCCCCGTACACCCGAACTCGGTCCGAGTCATCCAGCAGGGCCAGCTCCCCAAGCTCCCCGTGCACGGCACTATCCCTGATCGCTGTCGTCGTTTCAGCCGGGTCCGAGCGCTCCGCGTCCGAGGACTTCTCCTCGGAGCCCTCCTCCCGCCCGGGCGACGAGGACGAAGACGGTCCGATCGATACGTACAGGCCTCCCTCGTTCGTGGGGTCCAGGTCTGAATCGCTCCCCGCGAGGGGGAGAGTCACACAATGCGCGCTTACGGACGCCATCTCCACCTCCTCGACGAACGAGGCGCCGCGCTCTCCCCGCCTCCCCCCCCCCCGGGCCCCTAGGCTGCATCCAAAAATCGAAATCGAATCCGAAATTTCCGCGCAGACATTTCGGTCAAAACAAATTCGTTGGGCGGAAAGGGGGGGGGGGGGGGGAGGGGGGAACCTATAATTTTGAGCTGGCAGCTTGAAGTTGCCTCGTGCAAGCCCCCGTGGTAGACCGAAAGACACCACCTTTTGACTTGGGTTGTGCGCGTACAATTGGCTCCGTAGCCCTTGTTGGCTCCGGTTGGCTCTGGGAACCAAGACAACTCAGTCCTCCTTATTTGTGACAACCCAGCAAGCTAGCAAGTACAAGGACGGGACACCATGTCGTTAATGATGGACGATAACCTGGCCGGTTCTGGCAACACCATCACCGAAGTTGCCAGCGTAAGTCGCCGCCGTCGACGCGGTCCCCGTTCTATTGCACTCCGCAGCGCTAAACCCACACTTCAAGCGTCTGACAAGCCTTCTATTCCCTCCCTCGGTACTGGCCCTCGTGTTCCCCTCGTGTCTCTTTTCCGACCTCCCGCGGGCGCGACGTAGGGCGAAATCGCGATGGAGGGGTGGCTGCGCAAGCGCGGCGCCCAGGTGAAGAACATCAAGAAGAGATACTTCATGTGCACCAGGGTGAGTCGCGGCTCCTCAAGTACACCCGACTCGACTGGGGATCCCCTTCCCCCCTCCTCCCCTCTTCACACGTAACATACACACAAAACGTGTCACACCTTCGGTCCCTGACGCCGTGCCAACGACGACGTGCCTCCTCCCGACGACCTCACGCCCGCCGAACGATCCGCAGGGCCAGCTGGCGTACTACCACGTGGAGCACGAGTCCGCCCAGGACGGAGAGGTTCGGCTTGGGAAGAAGGGCTTTGTGGACCTTCACAACGCGATTTTGACGTACACCAGGCAAACCTTTTTGCTGTTGAACAAGACCCAGTACGAGGACGTGAAGCTCAAGGGCGTCGGGGAGACGAAGAAGGTTTCCAAGATGCTCGCCAAGTTTGGGCTTGGGTCCACCGAGAGCGAGGACACCCAGTGGGGCTTTGTGGTGAGAGCCCAGGGCAAGTCCCTGACCATTTACGCGGAGTCCGAGGAGGAGATGAAGAAGTGGATGAACGCCATCGGGAGGTGCCTCGTTCGCACGGTGCCGGACAGCGGGGCCGGCCGCGTGGAAAAGGCCGGCTGGCTTGTCAAGTTCTTCCCTGGAGATATGGAGAAGAAGATCAGGTTCGTGGAGCTCTCCCAAGGCAACCTGAGGTACTTCGAGGACTCCGTGGACGAGAACACGAAGGTGTACCTCTGCCTGAACAACTGCCGCATCGGTGAGGTCAGCGAGGTGGAGAACACCTTCTTCATTGCCGCAAAGGAGGAGAACCAGATCTGGCACTTCACGGCGGAGACCGAGAGCGAGTGCAGCGACTGGCTCAAGATGCTCAACGAGAACATTGAGATCACCTCCAAGGACCTAGAGGGAATCCTCCACGAGGGCTGGATCGTCAAGGAGGGTAGGATGAAGGCCACGCTGACGAGGAGATACTTCACACTGACCAAGGGTCTGCTGAGCTACTACGAGTCCGAGGCCCTGGCCAAGCGGCTCGGCTCCTTCGAGCTCGTCAAGGACACCTGCATCAACATGGAGTCCACGTCGGACGGACACAAGGTCTCGCTGGTGCACGACAAGGACGGGCTGAAGCTGACGCTGCCGACGGAGGCCAGGATGAACGAGTGGGCCGAGAAGATCAAGGCGGCGTGCTTGTGAGCACGCCGGCGTCCCGCTTGGTGGGCTTGCGAACGAAATGGAACATTAACAACAACAACAGAGAAAAAAAAATTAACAAAACAAACGAACAAAGTTCTTCGGTACCCCAGCTAATGACTAGCTGGCTTCGCTGGGGAAAGATCAAAGATCCGATCCGATGGGGGGGGGAAAGATTTCGCAAATCGCGATTTCGCAACGTTTTTGCGAAAGGAAAAAGTTTTTGCCCCCTAGAGTAGATTTCGCGTGTTGTATGTTATAGATAATGCCCGATCCTTGTGAGCCGCCCGATCGACGGGCGGGCACGGGGGGGGCGGGCACAAGAGCAAGAAAGCTCGGCGCCGCGCGACGAGAGAGAGAGAGAGAGACAGAGAGAGACCTGTGTGTTGACAAGATGGAGGCGACCAGGATGAACGCGAGCATGAAGACCGCCAAGGGCGCCAGGCTCGGGCTGAGGCCAAGCGTGTACAGGAGGGCCGGCCGCGTTGCGGGGAGGATGCAGGCCCGCAGGCAGGTTTCTCAGAAGCACGAGGCGAGGTCCGTTGCCGCGAGCAGCAACACCGGCAAGGTTGTGAACGCCGCCGTCGCCGCTGCCCCACCAGCCGTCAGCGAGGAGGTCATCGACAAGTGCATCAACGCGATCCGTTTCCTTTCTATCGACGGTGTCGAGGCTGCTAACTCGGGCCACCCTGGACTCCCCATGGGCTGCGCCCCCATGTCCTACGTGTTGTGGAACGAGGTCATGAAGCATAACCCTGCCAACACCAAGTGGATCAACAGGGACAGGTTCATCCTGTCCGCCGGCCACGGCTCTATGCTTGTGTACTCCCTCCTCCACCTCACCGGGTACAACCTCCCCATCGAGGAGCTCAAGAACTTCAGGCAGTGGGGATCCAAGTGCGCCGGACACCCTGAGAACTTCGTTACCGACGGAGTCGAGGTCACCACCGGCCCGCTGGGCGCCGGCATCTGCAACGCCGTCGGGTTCGCCATGATGGAGAAGCACCTTGCCGCCAGGTTCAACAAGCCAGACTGCGAGATCATTGACAACTACACGTACTGCATCATGGGAGACGGTTGCAACATGGAGGGCATGTCCAACGAGGCCTGCTCCCTCGCCGGCCACTGGGGTCTCGGAAAGCTCATTGCCTTCTACGACGATAACTCCATCTCCATTGACGGCCACACCGACATTTCCTTCACCGAGGACGTCTCCGCGAGGTACGAGGCTCTCGGATGGCACGTCCTCCACGTCCAGAACGGAAACACCGACGTGGACGCCATCAGGAAGGCAATCGCCGAGGCCAAGGCCGTGACGGACAAGCCCACCTTGATCAAGGTCACCACCATCATCGGGTACGGATCTCCAAACAAGGCCGACTCCCACGACGTTCACGGCGCTGCGCTGGGCGCCGACGAGGTCCAGGCCACCAGGGACAACCTCAAGTGGGACCTGCCCCCCTTCGAGATTCCATCCGAGGTGTACTCTGCCATGAGGGACTCCTGCCAGGAGAAGGGGGCCGCCGCTGAGGCCGAGTGGAACGCCACCATGGCCACCTACACCTCCAAGTACCCCGAGGAGGCCGCCGAGTTCAAGAAGTTCTTCATGGACGGAGAGCAGCCTGCGAACTGGGCCGACGTTCTGCCAACCTTCACCCCCGAGGACAGCGGGGTCGCCACCAGGATCCACTCCCAGACCATGCTCAACGCCGTGGCCTCCGTCTTCCCCACCTTCATGGGAGGAAGCGCTGACCTTGCGCCATCCAACATGACCCTGATGAAGGCCTTTGGAGACTTCCAGAAGGACACCCCTGCCGAGAGGAACGTCAGGTTCGGAGTCAGGGAGCACGGAATGGGATCCATCGCGAACGGAATGGCCCTCTACGGAGCCAACATCATCCCATACTGCGCCACCTTCTTCATCTTCACCGACTACATGCGTGCCGCCATGAGGCTTGCCGCCCTGTCCGAGATCGGAACCATCTTCGTGATGACCCACGACTCCATCGGACTTGGAGAGGACGGACCAACCCATCAGCCAGTGGAGCACCTCGCCTCCTTCAGGGCCATGCCTAACATCTACACCTTCAGGCCCGCGGACGGAAACGAGACCGCGGGAGCCTACAAGATTGCTGTGGAGAGCAGGAAGACCCCATCCATCATGGTCTGCTCCAGGCAGGGACTGCCAAACCTCGAGGCCTCCAGCATCGACAACGTGGCCAAGGGAGCCTACGTTGTGCACGAGACCAACTCCTCCCCTGACGTGATCGTCATCGGAACTGGAAGCGAGGTCGCGATCGCTATGGAGGGAGCCAAGAAGGTCGAGGCCGAGGGAAAGAGCGTCCGCGTCATCTCCATGCCTTGCTGGGAGATCTTCGAGGCCCAGAGCGACTCTTACAAGGAGTCCATCTTGCCATCCTCCGTGACCGCCCGCGTTAGCATTGAGGCGGGAAGCACGTTCGGCTGGGAGAAGTTTGTGGGAGCGGGAGGAAAGTCTATCGGAGTGGACACCTTCGGAGCCAGCGCCCCAGGACCACTCTTGTACGAGAAGTTCGGTATCACCGCTGACGCCGTCGCCGCCGCCTGCAAGGAGGTCATGTAAATGGGTGGGCAAAAAAACAAACCTTCTAGTCAATACACAAAAAAGTTTTTGTTTCCTTTCCCTGTTGTTCCTTGTCACCGCGGCCCCCTGCCCTCCAGCAGTGCGTTCCTCTCCGCCAGCAGCTCCCCGAGCTGCTCCACGGGGTCTAGGCCCTCGCCAACCCCTCCGCCCTCCCCCTCGTCCAGAATGTTCCCGGTTGTGGTAACCCTCAACGATTGGCCGAGGTCCACCGAACCGCTCCTCAGCACGTTGTTCGAGGACCCGCCCGTGGTGAACATGTTCCTGAGCTCATCCACCGTGAGCATGCCCTTCTTCTTCGCGGGCCTCGCGCCCTTCCCCGCCCTGGACCTCGGCCTTGCCCCACCCAGCCCAGCCTTGCTCCTTGACGTCGCACCGCCAAACTCCATCCTCTGCATTTGCTCGCGCATCTGCTCGTTCTCCCTCCTGAGCTCGAACAGCTCCATAAGGATGGCAGTTTCCACGGTGTGCGTGTCCTTCTTGGCCGATCCCGGGGCCATGACGTCCCCATCCTCCTCCTCCATCGTCACGATGGCCTGAATGAACCTCAGTTGCTCCCTCAGGTCCGCGTTCTCCACCATCAGCGCCTCGTTCACGTTTTGGGTCTCCACCGCGAGCTCCTCGTAGTCCGTGGCGCCTGGCGCGGTCCTGGGTGCCGCCATGGCGGAAACAGGGGCAGCGAGAGCAGGGGCGGGGGTCTGGATCACGGGCCCTGGGCCTGCCATGGCCGCGGCGGGCTGGGCGCCCGATCTGTACCTCGCCACCTCCGCCTCCAGGTTCCTCACCCTCTGCTTCAGCTCCCTAATCAGCTTCGTCTTAGGGTCCTCCTTGACGGTCATGTTGTTCACGATGCTGCTGGCGCGCGAGGCGTACTCCAGCGTGGACAGGTTCTCCTCAAAGAAGGCGTCGCTGGGAGTGAGGCACGCCACCATTGTGGTGAAGGCGTTCCCGCCAAGAGAGTTCTTCAGCAAACTGGTCAGGGCCGAGTCCCGGAAGGGCACGTGGGCCTGGCGCCTCCGGCTTGCAAGGCTCGTGATCACCTTTCTCAGCGCGAAGAGGGACTGATTGATGAACACGCTCTCCCTCATCAGCTCCTTCTTGGTTCCACTGCCCGTGTGCCCCACTCTCTCAGACCCGGCCAGATCCACCAGCATGAGAGAGGACCTAGTCCTGTCCCCGGCCATCCCATCGGCCGATGGCGCGTCCACGTTGACCATGAAGATGGAGTGGGAACGGCTCGACTGCATGTTGAGTCGGTGCGACGCAATCTTTCGGTTGCCCACCCCGCGGGAGAACCTCAACAGCATGTCCTCGGGGGTCTCGCAGTCAAAGACGGACATTCCCTCGAGGTAAAACTCCCTCTCCTTGCACCAACGGAGCTTCAGGCGGGAACTTAGCTTCGGGTTCCGGCCGCTCGCGGGCCTGGCGTTCCTTGCGGACCTTAGCCGGCCCATGTCAGCCTGCAGGAGGTCGTAGGACTGCTCCATGTAGATCTGCACAAAGGAGCAACTGAACTTCACATCGTCGCCGTGCTTGGCCCTGGCCGAGGCGTAGAGCTCCCGAATGATTCTCGGGATGACCCCAGAGCCGCCATCCCCCTGGACGCCGGCCTTGCCCTCCATTGTGAACGTCTTCCCCGTTCCCGTCTGGCCGTACGCGAAGACGGTCGAGTTGAACCCCCTCAGGACGGCCTCCACCGTCTTTGTGAACTCGCCCTTCTCATATACCGCGTCCTGCGTGGTTCCGCCATCGAACACGGTGTCGAAGCAGAACTCTTTGGTGTTCCCATGCTTTGTGCTTAGCCTTATGACCCCGGAGTCGGCCTCCACCTGAATGCTCTCCGTGCTGTGGTCCCTCTCGTGGTCGAGGGCGGGCCTGCACCGAACGAGGACCTTGATCTGCTTCGAGTCGCTCGTGCTCGTCGAGGCCGCCATGGCGACGACGCCGTTCGCTGCCAGCCGAGAGCCGGGAAGCGCGTGCTCGCGCAGCGGAAGGCCCGGCGATGCACCCTGCCCTCGATCACACAGAAGATCAGACGAAGATCCGCGACAGACAGTGTTGATTTGATTTGAAACTGTCTTTGGGATGAAGGTACCGAGGCCAGGTGTGGAGGCGAGAGGCGAGAGCTTGGAGGGACAGAAGGGCACAGTCGCATGGTTGGTGGGAAAGATTACAAACACAATTGGGCCGAGATCTATCACCTCGACTCGTGCTTGACGAACCGTGTGGCGAGGTAGAAGATCCCAAAGAAGAGTGGCACCTGTCCCGCCAGTATCGCTAGCGAGATCCAACGGTTGAAGCGCCACTCGAGCTGGGCCCATTTGAGCACTGACTCCCCAAAAATCGGGGCACAGATTGTCTCGCAGCCCAAGATCTGCGGGATCTGGAAATCGCTCGGGAAGCAGGACTGGGCGACCTGGACCGCCACGGGGAGCAGGCACTGGTTGAGGTCCAACGTAACAAATTCATCCACAGTTGTCGTGTGGACGCACTTCGCATCAAACTGGCCGTTATCTCCGAGGAGGGAAAGCGCACCCGAGAGTCCATCCTCTCCTTCCCCGCTCCCCCCGGTGACGAAGCTCGAGATATCCGTGGGCGGCTGGCAGTACCACCACGTCTGGCCATCGTATTGGTTCATCATAAGCGCAGAGTAGGCCCAAGCAATGAAGTCCACGACACTGAACCACTGCCACCAGACCGGCAGGGTGTAGAAGGGCTTGAGGAACCCGCCTGCGAGGGCACAAAGTGACAGTATGGCGGGGACGAGCGCCCCGGCGATCTCCATGCTCGGGCAGATGGATGCCACCGCCAACGCCAGCATGGATGAGCAGATGTTCAGCGTGAAGAGCGTGAGCATGAAGAAGAAGAACTGGTCGGGGTGATTCAGCAGCGGGGTGGCGAAGTAGATCGGCACCGAGAACAGGATGACTGCCGGGACATTCGCGATGGCCTCGATGATGACCTTGTGCAGAACGTAGCTAGACACACGGTAGCACGCGTCATGCCTCTCCTTGATGAAGACAGGTCGCTCCTCCATGATGGCGGGGACGAAGAAGGTCGTCATGAAGGCGTTCGTGCCGATGATGATGAACAGCAGGCCGGCGAGCTCAATCACCCTGCCGGTGGAGATCTCGTTTGGGTCTGTGATCTTTGTGCCCCAGAAACTGGCCAGAATGAGCGAAAAGATCAGAGGGCAAAACACCCTCGTCCCCAGGAAGTGAGCGTCTTTGAAGTGCGCCCTCGCCTTGAACGAGATGAGGACCCAGAGCTCCCTGAGGCAGCCGTTCGCGTACCCGTCGCTACTGTGGAAGCTCTGGCGCTGCGCCCCGTCCTTAAGCGAGGCGAGCGACTCGTTCGAGGTCTCCTGCCCCCGCGGGAGCTTGCTCGCGATGTTCCCTCCTGCAACCTTCTCCGGATAATTCGCCTTCCTATCTGCCGCGGAAATCTTCCCCTCTTCCTCGCCTTCGCCCTCGCTATGGCCCTCCTCTGCCACGGGGGGCAAGCTGCTCGCAGGCGACCCCACATCAGCGACGCCCCTCAGGGACTGTGACAGGCACCTCTCGCTCGCCGAGAACAGGCTGGGGAGGTCGTGGCAGAAGTGGTCGGCGTTCGAGCGCACCGCGCCGCTCACCACGTCCAGCAGGAACTCCGCTGTGTTGTCGTACCCCTCTTCAGGGAAGCCCAGGCTCTCGAAGAAGGACGCGGCGATTGCGCGTCCTTCCCCCCAGTACACGACCTGCCCGTTCTGCAGCACGATCAGCCTGTCGAAGAGCTTGTAGATCACCTGGCTGGGCTGGTGGATGGTGCAGATGACCGTCCTACCGTCGTTGGACAGGGACCTCACTACCCGCATCACCTCCAGCGAGATGTGGGAGTCCAGCCCTGACGTGGGCTCGTCCAAAAAGAGGCACTTTGGCTCCGTCAGCAGCCCCAGCGCGATGCAGACCCTCTTCCTCTCCCCGCCGCTCACCCCCCTTTTCAGTGGCTCGCCGATCGTGCAGTTCTTGCACTTGCTGAGGCCAAGCTTCTCTATGGCGTAAGAGCACCTCTCTCTCTTCTGCTCGGAGGGGATCCAGCTGGGAAGCTTCAAGAACGCGTGGAAAAGGATGTACTCTTGGACGGTGAAGTACCCCAGGAGAACGTCCTGCTGCTGGATGTAGGCGGTCTCCGTCTTCAGCCTCAGGCTCGAGATCTTCTTGCCGTCGAACCTGATCACGCCGCCTATCTGGCCCACCGTCTTCCTGCGGCTGATGACGTCCAGAAGCGTCGTCTTCCCCGCGCCGGAGGGGCCGAGCAGGGCATACATGTCTCCCGCCCCGATCGTCCCTGTCACGCCCTCCAATACGCTCTTCTTGTACGTCCTTTTCATCTTTGGTTTGCAAAGCATTCTAGCCCTGGACCGAAGGCCCTTGAGGCTCTGGGCGAGGGCCGAGGCCGTCGAATCGCCTAGCTTCGGGTCCTCCGCCTGGTCCTTCGAAACTTCCACCATCAGGCTCACCCCCTCCAACGAGATCGTGATGCCCTGTCCCGGGTCGTAGTTCTTGCCGTCCATGCTCGCCCGGCCGAACGCGCTGCGGATGCTCGCGTCCGCAGTGTTGTTGACCTCATCCTTCTCCGCCCGGGGGCTCCCCTTCCCCTCCGAAGAAATTGGGCTCCCCGACACGGCCATGGCCTCCGTCCCCGTCTGTTGACCAGTCCCCGATATCGGCGATCCCCACCTCCTGCGATCGAACCCCTGCCCTCCCCCCCCTTGCGCCTCGGGCTTCCGTCGGTTACGCCGGTTACGTCGCCGTGCTCCCGCCAGCTCTCCCCTTCGCCCTCGGCGGGGCCATGGGGAACCGTGCGTTTTTTTTTTTCATCGTGATTCTTCGTTAAGACCGGTTTAGCACTTCGATTTTTTTAGCGGGAGTGAAAAATTTTAAAGATTTCAACATGCCAAAATGCATTCCGAGAATTCTCCGCATGTGAACATTTCCTGGGGAATTCCGGAAATTTCAGGGGAGATAACCGTTGGGAACCGCGAGAGGACAGCTCGGGGGCTGGTGTACGAAAGAAGGGCGCAGAGAAGACGCAGGAGTGAGTGAGTTCGGAGCCAGAGCCGGAGGCATTCGAGCGGCAGAGCAGAGCGAGCGGAAGGAAAGGAAAGGAAGGGGTTGTTGTCGTGTCGGAATCAGGCCTGACAAGATGGACAAGACCGGGGGGGCGTATTTTATGGGGCGAGGAGAGCTCCTCCGTTGGCTGAACACCACCCTCAACCTCAGGCTGTCCAAGGTCGAGCAGGTGAGCGCACGTCTGCATCCGCTGGTCGCCCAAAGGAACCTCCTTTGTCGTCGTCGTCGCCGTCGTCGTCGTCGTCGTCGTCGCGCTTTTCTCCCGCTTTTCTGACGAGCCTCTCCCTCTCCTCCTCCCCCAAAGATATGTACCGGTGCCGTGCCGTGCCAGTTGATGGACGCGCTCCACCCGGGAGTCGTTCCCATGCACAAGGTGGGTGCTCTCGCTCGCGCCGACCGCTTTGATCCGGAACGAGGCTGACGATACCCCTCCACCAATAACTCTTCTTTTCGCGCTCGCAGGTTAAGTTCGACGCCAAGTCGGAGTACGACAGCGTGTGCAACTACAAGGTCCTCCAGGAGGTCTTCAATAAGCTCAAAATACAAAAGGTGAGCCAAGAAAGTCAAGCGCGAGCGGGCGTCCCTCGACCTCCTTCGATCGTCGTCGCGACGGGACTGACGAACTCGCCCACCCCCCTCCCCGTCGCTCCTAAACGCAGGACATTGAGGTCACCAGGCTCATCAAGGGAAAGCCGCTCGACAACATGGAGTTCCTGCAGTGGCTGAAGATCTACCACGACCAGGTGACGAGCGGGGTTGGCGTGGTGGAGTACAACGCGGAGGAGCGCCGCGCGTTGAGCAAGGGTGGGAACGAGTTTATGAGGGGGGGTAAGGCCCAGAGGACCTCGGCCAGGGCCAAGCCCTCATCCGCGAGACCCACGGCCGGCGGGTCCGCCGCCGCGCCCAGGGTCCCCTCCGCGAGGTCGGTCTCTAAGGCCAGGCCCTCCGCAGCCGCCTCGGCCGCGGACGCCAAGAAGCTGAAGGACCTGGAGCAGAAGAACACCTCGTTGAAGCTTTCTGTGGACTCGCTCTCCACGGAGAGGGACTTCTACTTTGGCAAGCTCAGAGACATTGAGATCTTGTGCACAGACAAGTCCTTGGCGAACAACCAGGTCGTTCAGGCTGTTCAGACCATATTGTACGCCACCGAGGAGTACGATATCGCTGGGCTGATTGAGAAGGCCGCAGGGGAGGAGGAGGCCGTGGCGGCATCTGTGATGCCCGAGGCCGCGGAGCCAGAGGCAGAGGCAGAGGCAGCGGCCGAGTTGCCTAAGGCGGTGGTCGAGGAGGCCGCCGTCGCCACGAACGACGGGTTGGAGGAGGAGGAACAGGCGCGGGAGCAGGAGGAGAAGGGGGAGGAGGAAAGTGTGGCGGTGATGGAGCCAAGCCAGCCGGCGGGGCAGCCAGAGCAATCCAAGGTCGTTGAGGCAGCCGAGGCGGAGTCGGAGGACGAGCCCGCCGCCAAGGAGAACACCGACCCCGCCCAGGACCTCTCGCTCAGCAAGAGCCCCCTGCTGCCCTGCGGCGAGGACTGCGGCGTCAACTTCTTGGAGGAATCTGGTATGGACCTTCTGAAAACCTCGCCCTTTTCCCTGCACAACAAGTGACCCGTTGGAGCCTTCGCCTGTGGTCATGCCACCAAGCTTGTAACATTAAGAACCCTTGTGGGGCCATGATTTACTTAGAGTTGTTTTGTTCCCTACCTCCACACGTGGTCTTCACGTGCTCAACGAGAATTTGAATATATGAGCCGGAATTTGAGACTATACAGTCGAGCAGTTCTGAAAGTTTTGTAAAGATACCCTATCGGTTCACAACCGTCGTCTCCTGCAGAGGGAGTCCATCCGTGGCAGCGGTAGAGTAGAAAAGGCCATTGTGCAAAACTCGTACGAAAAAAAGAATGCAAAAAATGATGGTTATGTGGGAATAATGCACCGTCGTGAATACAAGACGAGGAATGCACACAGAGGGGAGACAGTTGGTGAGGTAATGGTTGAGTCAGTTTTTTTGTGCGCCTCAGCGCGTACCCAACCAAGACCCCAACTTGGCGTGACGAGCGGCTTCGCTCGACACGGGAAACGGTCGACGTCGAGAGTGAGTCGTTGCGCTCCGGGCCTCGCCGCCGCCTCCCTTCTCCCGTCCCAACTTGTCAAAGACTCCGAAAGATGGCGGGAAGAAAAACGACGTTTCGCCCCCGCGACAGAAAGACACCCGCCCTTTCCCACCACGGCTCTTTCTGACTGACACTTTCTTTGCTCCGTCGTGCGTGTCGCAGTGGGGAAGCGGAGGGCGGTGCTCGAGAAGATCGATAACTACAGGGCGAGGCAGGTAAGCCGCCTAGGTCTAGGCCTTATTCTCATCTTTCTCCGCGGCGCCCCTAGCTCCTGGACAGGCTGGACAGACCCGTGCTGACCCCCTTTTCTTTTCTTTGTCCTACGCGGCGTGTTTCTCGCGCGCTCTTCCACAAACACCTCAGGTCACCTTTACAAAGAGGAAGGCCGGCCTCTTCAAGAAGGCCATGGAGCTCAGCGTGCTGACCGGAACTGAAATCTTCGTTGGGGTGCTGTGTCCGAACGGTAAGACGTATACCTACGACGGATACAAGGGCGACAGGGAGGACTTCATGCGACGGTATAACGAGGCCGTGGAGAGGACCGAGAAGGCCACGGCGAAGGTCAACGGGTCCAAGGGGCAGGCAAAGGAGGAGTCATCTGCACAGGCTTCCGCCCAGGCGAGCAAAGGCAAGAGGAAGGCCTCCGCCAAGCCTGTGCTGGAGAAGTCCCAGGTCCAGCGCCAGAGGAGCTTCCAGTCCGAGTCATCGTACTTCGGCCCGCCGCTGATGACGCCGGCTCCCTTCATTCGTGGCGAGTCCCCCTTGCGGTTGGCCGAGCACGGGCTTTTCGGTCCCACGCCGCTGTCCACGGTGATGGACGACCGCAACCCCTCCCCACCTGCCGTGGGCTTTCCCCTTTACCCAAACCCCATGATCGACCCCATGGCGTTCCCGCAGCCGTAATCGGGAGGTGGATAGGCGAGGTGTGGGGAAACGGGAGAGAGAAAGCGTTCGCGCACCTTATGATCTTTGAGGAGGAGGGCGCGAGTTTGGTCCGTTGTGGTTGCCTTATTGAGGAACCTCACCACGGTAGGAGAAAACATCTCATTGTGAATCTATAGTAGTTATGACACACACGGCCACCGGACCCCACGCACCCAAGGTCGCGGGAAAAGAGACTCCATTCCCGCAAAGTTTCCCCCCCCTTCACTCGTAACCTTCGCCGCCTGCGACGAGGTAGGATCGTATGGCCCGGCGCCCCATTCCGGTCTCCAAAGACGTGCGATATCGGATTTCGTGGTTTTATCAACCCACAACACGCGAATTGAACTCGAGACCGCTGTAACAACGCAGCAAATCAAGACCAAATCAAAGCGAGAGTCGTTGAACCGACAGTGGATACAAAAGGTGCGAGCGCGGGCGGGAATGGGGACGAGCGGTCGCCGCGAAACGTGGAGGGGGCGCGCGGGAGTTTGAATCTTCGAGAAGCGCCGCCGACCGCAGGCGGGGGCGAACGAGGTCTCAGCTCAGGGGGTTGAGGTCGGGGGCGAGCGCCGCCTAGCGGAGGTGTCGGGCGTTACGTCGGGACCGTTACAAGTTGCACACCCGTTGGAGCTCCCCGCCGGTCGTCGACGCACGCGGTTCGGGGGCGAGAGGTTTTTCTTCTTCCCGCCCTTTTTTTTTTGTGTGTGTGTTTTGGTTGTTTTTGCGCCCGCCACGGGGGCCCACAGCGTTGGCGTCAAAGTTCGTCCGCCCGCGGCACAAGGACGAGGTCCTGGGGGCTGCGACGGAGTCCGTGCGCAGGGCCAGGACTGCAGCAGCAAAGGACTTCACTACCATGCGCGAGAACTTCGTGAACACGCGCACCTGGCGGTACTACCAAGAGGCCGAGCGGGGCGCGGACGAGCCCGTGGTAGTCTCAACGCCGTGCGATGGCGCCGTTGTCGATGGGGGGGAGCGCCGCGAGGTCACCCGGTCGGGTCTGACCCCCGCCAACTCGGGTTCCAAGAAGCCCGTCGCTACGGACCCTTGGGGACTCGGCCTGAGCTTCGTCTTCGAGTCCACCCTCGACCTCGAGACCCTGAGGAGGTCGCTGCGTTACATCGAAGCCGGGAAGCGCTTCTTGCTCTCTCTCGGCGATAGGGACGCCTCGCACTGCCCAGAGGAGCCCGCCTTGTCGGAGATCGCAGACAAGGAGGACATCGACTCCATCTTCTCCAAGCTCGAGGAGGTCAGGCGCCGAACTCCGCCCGCCTCCGCTCACGCCGTGGACTGTTCCCCCCTTCAGGACGTCCTGCTGGAGGAGGTCACGGGCAGGGCCCTGCACTGCGACGTCTCGTCGAACGACGGGATCTTCCGGTCGGAGGTCCCGGGCCCGGTCGGGAAGGTCCAAATCACCCTCATCTTTGATCCCTCCTTCGCCTCGGCGATAAGAGTCTGGGTGGACGGCGTGCCCGTGTGCGCGAAATCGCCGAGCGTCCTTGATCTCGGCAGTGCTGGATCCGACTCCGAGTTCACCATCGAGATTGAATACCCCGAGTCCGACAGCACTCTCGTGTCGGACCAGTACCTCCTGCGCGTGACGAGGCTGGTCGGGGAACATGAGGCGGCAAGGGCATCGCCGGAGAAGGAGCATCGCCAGACACCGATCTCCAGGCCAAGGAGCCCGCTGACCAGGATCGCGAGCAGCAGGGAGCCGTCTCTCGGCGCGGGGGTCGAGGACGAGAGCCTGAGGCAGCTCGAGAGGCAGCTCGAAAGGCTCGAGAGGCACCTGGAGCTGGGCCCTGCCAGTGTGGGCACGGCGGGGAGCGCCATGAGGAGAGGGGTGCTCGCCAAGGTCCAAGTGGAGGACAGGGAGGATGCCTCAGGACCGAGGAGGACACTGACGCCAAAGTCACCTCTCGCCACCCAGGTGTTCTCGTCGTCGTCCTCCGACGAGGAGACGTCCAGCCGGGGGTCGAGGGAGAGCGTTGCGGAGGCCCAGGGGTATGCCTCACCTGCCGGCAGCGTGGAGACCAACTACTCTAGCCTGGAGGAGGCCCACCGCAACATCCACAACATCAAGCTTGGGCTGAGGGCGAGGATCGCGGGCCGGCAGGGGCGCGACAGGGTCTCCGTGGCGACGGAGAGGATCCTCAGGATGGAGCGCGCCATGAAGAAGCGGACGGAGGACGTCCGAGGAGAGATCGACTCGTTCAGGACAGAGCTGGGAGAGAGGGACACCAGGGCGAGGGAGGAGGCGGCCCAGAGGCAGCGCGATCTCGAGGCCAGGACGGACCGCGGAATCGCGGAGGTCCGGGGCGATCTCGAGCGATTCTCCGAGGGGGTCCGCGGCAGCATCGCCAAGGAGAGGGAGCTGATCCAGAGGACGACGGTGGACCTTGAGCGCAGGCTCAGCGACAAGGTCGGGGGCCTCGTCGCCCTGCTGGAGTCCGTGCAGCGCACCGCCCTTGAGTCGTCCAACCGGGTGGACCAGCGGCTGAAGATGGGGGAGGAGCGTTTCGAGCAGATTCGCTGGGACGTTTCAAGGCTTGACGGCAGGCTGACAGAGATGAAGGCCAAGGAGGACGAGTTCAGGGCAAGCGTCCTGGAGGACATCTCCGCGCTCGAGCAGCTAATGCACAGGCAGCGCTAAGGCCGTGCGGTTTCGGGGTTCTGTGAGGAGGGAAAGGGGATGATCAAGACACAAGGCAACGGAGGTGCGAGTGGTTTTTGCTGTTGTTATCAGGGGAGGCACGATGATAAGCGGTACTATACTAAGGCTATACAATATAATCAAGGTGGTGGCCTTATTACTTGGACGCCTTCGCTACGCGCACGCTCTTGGCGAGGGCAGAGACCCTCCTGACGGCAATGTCAGCGAGGTCGCTCCTGTATCCGGTGACCTCCTTGGTAACACCCTTCATGACCCTCCTAGCGTCCTTCTTGAAGACGGTCTTGGACTTTCCGGACTTCTTGATCTTTCCCTTGGTCAGCAGGATGGCGCCGTTCTCCTCGGTGAGCCCGACGTTGGCCTTGTTGGCGATGCCGGAGTGCTTGTAAGAGTGCTTCCCGGCCAGGTTGCCAGGCTCGGCGCTCATCACGGTGCCGTTGAGGTTCTTGCGCATAAAGCTGTTGCCGCCCCTGATGCACTGCCAAACGAGCTCGGAAGAAGCCATGGTAATCGGTCCTACTTGTGGGTTGTACTGATAACGAGAGGAAACACGAGAGATATAAAGTCAGCCTCCAGCACGTTCGGCAAACACCAGCTCGGGAGGCTCCCAAGAGCCTGGACGAGGAGGAGGGGGTGGACCAGGGGGGACGCCGGTGGGTGGCTGCCGCGATTCAAGATGCCGGCGGGCGGCCGGGTTGGTCCCGACAGGATCCACTCCTACTCTCCTCCGCTCTCGTCGCACCTAAACTCACCTTCACTAGCGTCTCGATCGCCTACGCTGCGTTGCGCTGTGTACAAGTGTGTGTGTGCTCCTTCCCCTGCCCTTTCTTTTCCTCGCTCGGGGGGCAGGAAAAAACGCGACCCGAAAGAAGGGATTTCTACACTCCAGGCTCGAGCCGCCGCCGGACGGCTCCGGCAAACGAGTGTACGGGGAGCGCGATTTTGAGTGTACCAGCTGAAAAATGCAGGAAATCTTGTGAAAGGAGGAAAGAGGTCCGGGAGGCGGGGGAGGCGTGGTGGTGGGTGTTGTGTGGGGAACAGGGAGGCGCGCGGCTTGGGCGACAGAGGCCTCGAGGCTGTGAGTGAATTAGGTCGGTGGAGATGGCGATCTCGGATAGGATGGACACGCGGGACGGCGGTGGGTACCGGGGCCGGGGCGGGTACCGGGGCCGCGGGAGGGGCCGAGGCCGGGGTCGGGGCGGGAGCAACTTTGGGAACCGCGGGGGCGGCAACAACAACAACTACAGGGGAGGGTACAGTAACCGAGGTGGTCACGGGAAAGGCCGAGGGGGAGGGGACAATTGGGTCGAGGGCGTCGACAAACTTGCCGAGCTGCACGGTCACAAGCAGGTGGGTGGCGAACTTTGAGGCGACTTTGAAGATGGAGCGGGGGTGGGGGTGGGGGGTGCCATACTCTCTCCTCTCCTCCTTTGCCTTACCTGTCCGCGGATTGAGGCGAACTGACGTCTCAAATCGTCTCAAATCTTGAACTTCCCGCGCCCTCTTCGTTTTCCTTCGCTAGCTCGTGCGAGTGGTGACGCTGGTGACAGAGCCTTCGGGGAGGCAGGTCATCTACTCGGCGGGGCAGGACAGGAGCGTTCGAGTGTGGGACCTCTCCCTGCCGAAGAACCAGCAGTGCACGAACTGTGTCACGGTAGGTGATCGATCCCCTCCCTCATTCTACCTCTTTCTTTCTCTCGGCCTACGCTGAACCGCCCTCGGCCCTCTTTGCCTTGTCTCTCTCATCAATCCAGATCGGGGAGGACGTGGGCAGCGTTCTGGTGGCCAGTGGCTGGCTCTTCGTCGGGATTCCCGGCCGGATCAAGTGCTGGAACATGTCGGACAACTCTCAGTTCGACTTAAACGGCCACAGGGGCCAGGTTCACTCGATTTTGGCATACACTGAGCAAGGGATGGTCTTCAGTGGGGGCGAGGACTGCGGGATTCTGGCTTGGAAGTTCAACCCCCAGACCAACATGTTCGAGCAGGTCGGCGCCATGCATGGCCACGGGGGCGCCATCCTCCAGCTCGAGGTGGTCGGCACCCTCCTGTTCTCCGCCTCCATGGACGGAACTGTGCGCGTTTGGGACCTCAACTCTGCACAGTGCGTCCACACCTGCCAGGCCCACCAGCAGCCAGTCATGGGCCTCCTGGTCTGGGAGCAGCACCTCCTCAGCTGCTCCCTCGACGGCACGATCAAGGTGTGGACCTGGAACGCCCCAAACCTCGACTTGACGTACACGCACCAGGTGGAGCACAACGTGGGCGTTTTGGGCATGTGCGGTTCTCTCAACGCCAAGCAGCAGCCCGTCCTGGTCTCCGCCTGCAATGACAACGCCATCCGATTCTTTGAGCTGCCCTCGTTTAACAGCCTCGGCACGCTCAAGCAGAGGAAGGACGTGAGGTGCGTGGACTCCGGTCCGGGGATGTTCTTCGCCGGGCACAGCGATGGCACAGTACGGGTGTGGAAGTGGGTGTAGGTGATTTTTTTTGTTGTGTCAGGGCAGGGCGCGTGGGAGGTGGGAGCGTCGGGGGCGAGTATATTGTATTTTGGTGGATGGTAGAGAGGGGGGAATGTCAGGCATAACGAGAGGCCACAACCCATCTTTCCATACACCTCCTTAGTTTTAGTTGTTTCAAATGTTTTACAATAAGTGCGAGCCACCCCTAGGGCCCGCCTAGTCTATGCGCGCTTGGTGCTGATCGAACAGGACTTTTAGCAGCCCAGGCGTCTTGAGCAGCCTCCTCCCCCTCATCGCCGGGTAGATGTCCTCCAGGAAGTAGTACAAGTGCCCTGCGATCATTCCCACCACGTCCACCACCGGGCTGGACCCGAGCACCACGGAGAAGATGGCGAGGACCCACGGCAAGTAAGGCGCCGTGAAGTTGAACAGGCCGAGGAAGCTCATGTTCAGGTGCTGGTTCCGCCTGGCCCATACGTAGACCATCATGAAGGTCAGAGACTGGCCCAGGAATTGAATCTGGGCGAAGCTGGCGCAGACGAGCAGCAGGGTGCCCCCGAAGAGCAGCATGTATACAAAGTCGGCCGTGCGGCTGCGGAAGGAGCCCTCCTCGAGCAGGCGGCAGTACCGCGAGAGGAAGAACATGTGGAACAAGAAGTCCAGCCCGAGGTTGCCGAAGAAAAAAAAGTTTGAGACGAGCCTCCAGAGCTGGAACTTTTGCGTTATCAGCTTCAGGTTGAAGTAAACCGTAAAGGGCGAGATGACGTCAAGGGAGCACAACACCGTCGTCAAGAAGGCCAAGGTGAGATACATCCGGGTCACCACCGGCATCTCCTTGTACCAGTCCTCGATAGACTGCGCCATGGCTACCGCCCCTTGCCTCCCCCAACCCCTCCTCCGGCCCCCCCTCTCCTCGTGAACACGCGCTTTCCCTCGTTTTTCCCTCGCGATCGTTTCAGTTCAGGGCAGCAGGCATAAAAAGAACGTCTCTCACGAAATGTTTTACATGGCCTGGTTCAGGGAGCAGGCCAGCAAGCTGGATCTCGATCGGCCGCGAGGCGAGGGCGAGGGCGAGGGCGCGCATGGAGGCCGGGGGCAGCGGCGGGGCTGAGAAGTCACCCAATCAGGAGTCCGTCCTCGTCCACGCGGTCTCCTTCTCCGACTTCCTTCTCTTCTTCGTCGCGGTAACCGCATTTGTTGTGCTCGTCTCGAAGATGGCCAAAAAAAACGCTTTTAAGGAGGCGACAGAAGGCGAAGGACAAGACGCGGTAAGCGAAGGGTCGGTGTGGTGATGTCGATTCCAGAGGACGAGCGCCCCGCAATGGAGCCCCCCCCCATGGCGAGGCCCGCGCCGAGGCAAAGGAAAAGGCAGGCAAGAAAACCGAGGTACCTGTCCAAGCAGTCCAATGTGCACCACCCCTCCACATACGCACTGGATGCCGCGGGGCTCGTCTCCGAGCTAGGCGGCCGCGAAGCGACCTTAGAGGGGGCCCTTCCGGTCGTCAGATCCGCCATCCGATCAGCGCAGGAAGAGCTCGGCTGCTGCGTTCACAAGCCCGCTGTGCACGCACTGGTCTTCGGGCTTCTCCTGCGGAGTTATCGGGCGGGCGCCGACGGCGACGAGGACGGGGAGCGCCTGCAGCAGGCCGCCGCACTCCACTTGGGGTTTGTCTCCGAATTCGACCTTGCCCGGGACCTCGGCCGAGAGCTTAGGCGGGCTCTGGACGAATCGGCTGAGAGCGCCACCGCCGCCTCAAGCATGCTCGCCCACCTGTCCTCCGCGGACTCGGGCCTCGTGGAGAGGGCGCTGGGGCTCGCGGGAGCCGAGGTCGAAGACGCGCGGGAGCCGGACCACGACGTCCAGGGGGGCACGAATGCCGCACTGACGAGGCTGAACCTGGCAAGGGCATCTGAGCGGGCCGCGCTGCTGCTTGAGGATTGGCCTCTGTACCTCCGCAGGCAAGCATCATTCCGTAGGACGGGCGCCGTCAGCCTTCTAGGGTACTTGGACGCCTTCCAGGTCGCCATGGCGGCCTCCACGGGGCGCCACTTGGACCAAGGGAGGCAAATTGCCCTCGAGGTGGTTGGATTGGTCATCGACTCTGCCTTGACAAACGCAGAAGCCTCCGCAGTTGCGGTGGCCATGGCGTCCTCAGGGAGGTTCACCCACCTCCGGCGGTCGCTCCGATCGCTTGTGCCGGAGTCCACGTCGGAGGCTGCCGTCGTGGCCGCCCTGAACAGGACCACCTTCGCGAGGGAGGACTCCTTCGCCCAAACTCTGAGACGCGTTCTCGCTGCCGTGGCGGTACACCCGGAGAGGGCCCTGACGAGGCTGCTCTGCGACGGGGCGCGCCACGAGGCTCACGCCGAGGTTGTCGGCCGCCTTCTTCGCGAGGCCCCTGGCCTGAGCTCCTTGAGGGAGCCCAATTCCGCAGCAGCGCTCCTGATCAAGGTCTTGAGGAGGGTCTTTGACGAGGTTCTGGATGGCGGTATCCCCATGGAGGGGGGCGGCGTGCTCAAGCTGTCGGGCTGCCTCGCGGGGGGCGCAGGGGCGCCCTGCAGCGCACCAGAGGTCCTTTCCAGCTTCCTCTGCGCCTGGGAAGGCAGCACATCTGAGCCGGAACCCGCCTGGTTCAGGGTCCTGGGAAGTCTGGTCGAGCTCGCCGTTAAGGGGGGAAGCCCAATTGGCACGGAGGACCTGCACCGGCTTTGCGGCGTTGTCGCCGAGTTTTGGGACGCGAGAACGCTCTCTGCAGCGGACGCAGACAGGCTTGCGTCCATGGTGGAGACCGCAGAGGCCCTGGAGAGCCTGTACTCTGTGTGCGGGGCCGGCCTGCCCCTGCAGAGCGACATGGAGCCGCTTGAGCCGCATCGTGAGGTGCTATCGAGCCTGACGGTCCGGCCGGGGGGTCTCGGATTGCTTGGAGCCCTTCGCCTCCTGGACGTAGCGTGCTCAGAGTTGGGGCCGGTTGAGGAGGGTGCCAAGGACTCCCTGGCCGTCAAGGCCTTTGGCGCCATCTTTGGGGCCGAGGGGGGAGGCGGGTCCGCGCTCATGAGGAAGCTGCTGAAGACGGACTCCGTGGCGGGAAAGTCGAGCCTGGAGGCCGCCGCGAGGGCCCTGGCCTTGGACCTGGGAGGTCATTATGCCGACGGTTTGGTGGGGGTGGCGGGCAGGATCTGGGGCCTGGCATGGCGCGAGCTGGCATCCTGGGTGGATGGGTCGACGCTCAGGCAGGTCAAGTCCTGCCTGGCGGAGGTCCTCTCGGGCTGCCTGCCGTGGTGCGCCGCGCCGGAGATGGCGAGGTTCTGCCGCCTCCTGTATCCCATGGCCCTCTCCCGCAAGCTCGCAGGGTCCCCTGTGGCCCCCCAAGCCTTCCTTTTCTCCTTGCTGAGGGTTCTGGCCGCGGGCAATGCCGACGTGGCGGCCTCGTTGGCCCGCTCGGTGGGCGGGGCGGAGGAACTCGCGTCCGACGTCCTCAAGGTCGACCTGATCGAGACTGCGGCAGTGGCACTCAGGCGGGAGCGAGACCCGCTCCGCCTCCACAGGCTCGCCTCCCTCCTGCGGCTGGCCTGCGTGGAGGCTGCGAGATCGGGGAGCCAGCCTTGGCGCGCGAGCCTCCTCGGGTGGCACTCCTGCCGGGTCCTTGGCGACTGCTGCAGGGATCTCGCTGGCGGGGCCCCAAGGGCTCTGACCAATGCCCTACTGGAGGTGGTTCACTCGATCGCGGATCCACACTTTTGCTCCACCACCAGTCAATCCGCCCAGACGCCAGGCGGCGGGTTCTGGGGGCCCTGGGAGCTAGCAGTGTCCTCCATGATGCGCGGCCACCTGGGTGGCACCTCCGACTTGGAGAGCGTAAGAGACGTAGCATTGGGTGGCCGCGACCCCTCCGCGATCGAGCCGTTGCCTCTTGTGGCACGCAAGTTGGTGGCAGCGGGCATGCTGGCCGGAACTCCGGCCGAGGAGGCCGCCGAGGAGGCGTCTAGGCCCGCCGAGGAGGAGGCGGTGGTGGAGGAGGAGGAGGAAGCTGTCGAGGGGAACGTGGCCCCGGCAGCGGCCGCCGCCGAGACTGCCACCGGCCTGTCTTACCCTAAGTCCCTCATGCTTGAGGTGTTGGACTCTCTGGTGTCTCATTCCCCTGCGAGGCTTCCCCTGCCTGAGGGCTGCTCGCTTCCGGCCTGCCTCGCGCCCACGGATGCGCCTTGAGAAGAAAATCAAACAAGCCAAGCGAAAAAGGCACACACACACAAGAGGAGTTCTATGTACAATACAATACAATACCGCTCTCTCAGTTGCCTTGTTTTTCCTTCTGGTGCTCTGCGATCATTTTCAAAAAGTCGACGTTCAGGTCCCGGCAGGCCTCCTCCTCCACACCTACCACCACCTCGATCCCGCTGTCTTCCAAGGTCTTAATCCCACTTCCCGCCACGAGTGGGTTTGGATCGACCATCCCGACGAAGACCTTGGACACCTTCGCGGCCACCAGGGCCAGGCTGCAAGGCGGCGTCCTTCCATAGTGGTTACACGGCTCGAGCGTGACGTAGGCGGTGGCCCCCTCGGCCTTGTTCCCGGCCGCCCTCAGCGCGAAAACCTCCGCGTGGGGCTCCCCTGCCTTGGGATGGAACCCCTCCCCAACCACCACCCCGTCTCGCACCAGAACGCACCCGACCATAGGGTTCGGGTGGGTCTGGCCTCGCGCACGCTCCGCCAGGCTCAGCGCCCGGCGCATGTGAGCCTCGTGCGACCCGGTGGAGCATCGCGTCGTCGCCCGCGTCGTCGCCCCCCTCATCGCGATCG
>Ga0160423_10000619_pt1 | contig 29156 bp, 40 predicted proteins | sample CRUFie14St8metaG_FD_108191 | JGI IMG/M metagenome (GOLD analysis project Ga0160423, IMG submission 108191) | Marine microbial communities from the Costa Rica Dome - CRUD Field 142mm St8 metaG | ecosystem: Environmental > Aquatic > Marine > Oceanic > Photic zone | place: Costa Rica: the Eastern...
GATATGAAACAGTAGATATTAATAATGATAACAAAAAAAATACAATAGCAGGATAAAAAAAATGGACATACAAATATTAGATATAGAAAAAATCAAAAACTACGAGAAAAATCCTAGAATAAATGTTGATGCAGTAGAAAAAGTAAAAGAGAGCATTCAAGAGTTTGGTTTTAGGCAACCAATAGTAACAGATGAAAATATGATAATTCTGGCAGGTCATACTAGATTTAAAGCAAGTAAGGAATTAAATCTTAAAAAAGTGCCTGTTCATATAGCTAAAGATTTAAGTGAGGCACAAAAAAAAGCATATAGAATTATGGACAATAAAAGTAATGAGTTCTCAGAGTGGGATTCAGGATTATTAAAATCCGAGATGATTGAGTTAGGCGATTTAGATATAAATATGCAATTAACTGGTTTTGAATTAGATGAAATAAATAAATTAACAAAAAATGAATTACTTAAATTTGATGGAGATGTAAGTGAAGATTTAGAACTAGAGGAAATGGGCGATTATGAACAGAGTAATGTTAAAATGATACAGCTATTTTTAAACACAGAAACTGAACCAGAGTTTAAAAAAATGGCACAGGCATTACAGGAGAAGTTTGGAATAAATAATATTACTGATTTAATGTTTAAAATATTAAAAGAAAGATACGATAGTGAAGTATAAAAGAATTAAAGTTAAAAGTGATGGCAGTTTTGAAGATTGGAGAAAAAGAGCAGGAACTTTTGTTGATGAAAATGAGATAGATCAAATTATTGATTATGATTGCGATGCTTATGATGAGGAGGGTAATCCATTATTTTTCTTTAGAAAAGGAGTTATCCCTTTAAATATATGTAAAACTGCATATAGTGTGCTGCGAGAGGCTGCGACAGTTACTACAAACAGAGGTAACGCAGGTGGAGTAATGAGTAAAGAAGATTTGAAGTATTTTAATAATAAAGCTGTAAAACATGGACAATCAGAAAAGCAAGTCTTCAAACTAAAGAGAGATGGCACAGTATCTAACACAGTTTATGCTAAACCTGTTCATTCAGGAATAATAGGATATTTTGACAGGCAAATAAGATTTCCATATTGTAGACAAACTGCTTGGACAGAAAATAATTTTGATAAGTTTAATAATGCAAGACCTTATATAAGAAAAATATCCCAAGAATTTGAAAAAGCCTGTCCTGAAAGATTTAATGCACAAAAAAAATATGTTGATCAAACTAATGAAGACTTCTTTATAAAAGATACAGTATTTACCACAGTAACAGTAAATAAAAACTGGAGAACTGCTATTCATACTGATGCAGGTGATTGCCACGAAGGATTAGGAAATATAGCAGTATTACAAGCAGGAAAATATGAAGGTGGACAAACTTGTTTGCCTAGATATAGATTGGGCTTTGATGTAAGAAATGGTGATGTTTGTTTTTTTAATGTTCACGAATGGCATGGAAATTTACCAATAAAATCCAATAAACCCTATGAAAGAATATCTATAGTTTGTTATTACAGGCAAAATATGGTGAATTGTAAATCTGCACAAGAAGAATTAGAAATTATAAAAAATAGAACAGATAGAGTAGGTCTTAATAAATAATGTGTGGTATATTTGCTATAGTTTCTAAGGATTATATTTCTTTAGAATTAGTAAAAAAAATACTTATTCAACTCAAAATTAGAGGTAAACATTCAACAGGATTATCTTGGGTAGAAAATGATGAATTGAAAGTGAATATACAGCCAGTTCCTGCAGATTTATTTACCATACCAAAATTAAAAACTAAAGTGCTGATAGGTCATACTAGATATAGCACATCTTCATTAGAATATAATCAACCAATAATGAATGAACACTTATCAGCAGTGCATAATGGAGTTATTACACAACAAGACAGCAAACATTGGGATAATCAAGAATATGTATTCAAAACAAAGAATGACAGCGAATATATATTAAAATCTTTTTTATTAAATAAACACCCATTAAAAGATTATCCCAATGCCTCAATCTCAACTTGTGTTATAGATAATAAAGATAAGAAATTAAAATTTTTTAGAAATGATAAAAGACCACTATGGTATTACAAAAGTGAAGAATGTATTATTGCAACAAGCACTAAAGATATTTTTGAAAGATTACAATATCAAGATACAAAAAAATGTATTTCTTGCAACGAATACGAAATCTCTTTTGAAAAATTAAATATACAAGAAAAAAACATTACAGAATCAATAAGAGATTTACAATGATAGCAGAATACAAAATCATTGATATGCAGGAAGTATTAAAGGTTATTATGTTAAGCAAAGATGGTTTTAATACAAAGTTCCTCAAAGCATCACATAGTTTATGGTTTAGATTTAAAAATTATGTAAAGAATCCTCCTTATGCTATGTATATGAATAATGAATGTTGTTCTCTTATATTTGGCACACACAGTAGATTAAATAAATATGTTAATGTTTATGAGGTATGCACAGTACAAGGAAAAGAGGGTAAAGGATATGCAACCAAACTTTGGGAAAATTACATTAAGTACTCTGTAGGTCAAGGAATGAAAAGATTGAAAATTTCTTGCACACCAGATTCTTTAGGTTGGCATATCAGGAATGGTTTAGTTTTTTGGGGAGTAGATAAGCAAGGAAGTTTGAAATCAGATCAACCACTATATCCAACTAGAGAAGAACAGATAAAATTTAGACATAAGGCGATAAATAATCCTGAAATTGCATTACCTGATATAAAAGTAATACAAAAACTAAAGCAAACTAATTTAGAAGAATTAAATCTGTCAGCTAATAAAATACAAAAGACAATCAATGCTATTGATAAATATAAATTATATTATTTAAGAGATAGTCTTTATGGATTATAGATTAAGAGAAAATAGATTAAAAGCCTTCAAGGATTGGTACAAGTGGAGTATCAAGTACAACGATTGCGACCCTAGTATATATTTACTTAATTATTTATTTGATAGATTTGAGCATAATACGGAACAAAAACTTTGGATATGTTTTTTGTATGGCACAACTTATTATTTACCTACAGCTTGGATAATTTGGAATGAGTTTCCAGATTTTGAGTTAGTAGATTATGATAGATTAAAAGAATGGAATGATGCAAATTATAGTAGGCTAAGATACCAAACTGACACAAAATATAATAAAGGATATTTACCACAACAATTTTTAAGTTATAAAAAATGGATAGAATCTTTTAACCCTAGTAAATTACAGCTTGAAAAATTTAATTCGTACCCTGAAAATAATTTTGAAATAGTTTGGAGTGAAATCAAAAATAATTTATACAAGTTTGGTAGATATAGCACTTGGTTTTATATGCAAACTTTACATAGTTGTGCAAATATCAAACTAGAACCTAACACTTTAAAATTAAATGATTATTCTGGTAGCAAAAGTCATAGGAATGGTCTGTTATATGCTTTAGGTCAAGACTCTTTAATTAATGCAAAATTGACCAACAAACAGTATAGCATATTAGAGCATAAAAGTAAAAATATTCTACAAAATATTAATCAGTATAAGAAAAGTAATTTTTATGAGATGGAAACTGTGCTTTGTAGTTTTAAAAAAATTTTTAGAAGAACAAGAGGTAGATATTTAGGATATTATTTAGACAGACAAGCAGAGGAAATCAAGAAAGTAGAACAAGACAATTGGACTGGTATAGACTGGAATGTTTTTTGGCAAGGCAGAGAAGAATGTTTAAATAAAAAATTATACATATCAAAAAACATAGACAAAGATAAATATAACTTTTTTTTAGATAATGGTCATTTTAATCATCAGGAGTTGGCAATATGATAAGTTTAGCAATAGGTGGTTTGCCTGCAGTAGGTAAATCTACATTAGTAAGAAAATTTTTCAAAGAGTATAATGCTTGGCAAAACTTCAAATTTGGTTTAGTGCAAGGACACCATAACAAAGATATTAATTTAATGATTGTGGGTAAATATGGACAAAATAAAGTATTTGAAGGAACAGATTTACTATCAATGGCAGTTCACAACGATTTCAAAAAGTTAATACAAAAACAATATAAGTATAATATTTTATTTGAGGGCGACAGATTGTTTACATCTAGTATTTTAGAATATCTAGATCAGTGGAGCAGTTTAAATACAATCATTATCAAAAGTAATCATACAGAACAAAGACATATTGACAGACAAGACAATCAGTCAGAAAGATTTATAAAAAGTAGAAATACAAAAATAAATAACATTTGTAAATTAAATTTCAAAAGAAAAATTATTTTTCTTAATAATGACAACCAAGAAGAATTAGATAAAAATTTTGAAACTATCAAAAAAATAATTAATATTATATAAATAATTATGGATTATCTTATCAAAATAGCTTTAACATCTATATTATATAATCCTATACCAGTAGCAAACAATCTATGCGATTATATTATGACAGATTGGTTTGTTTGTATGAATGAAGCCACACACGATTATAGTATTAAAGAAAAGATGAAAGAATTTAATGAGAATGTAGAAGATTGTAAACTAATACATTTTGTAAATGAAGAAAACAGGACTTTGTGTTATTATGAGCATAGCGATGGAACAAAAAGTATTTTTATACAAAGTTTAAATAATTGTCCTTTAAAAAAACAATGTTTAGGAAATATTAAATGAGAAAAAAAACACAAAAAAAATTACAAAAAAATTCTAATTATGCTCAGTATGATATGAATAAAGATGGAGTGGTTTCTGATGAAGAACTAGAGCACATGCAACAAATCAAAAAGACTGAACATGAGCTTAGAAAACATAGGGCTCAAAGAAGAATGGCAACTTTTACTCTAGCAGGAATGGGTTTATTTACTGCTATGATGTTTACTCCTTTTGTAACTATTGAAAGAATCGAGGCATTAAGCGATATCAGTAATTTGTTTTATATATCAGGTGCAGGTATAGTTGGTGCTTATATGGGAGCAACAGCATGGATGTCAAAAAAGTAATTGATTTTGATAAACATATCAAATGGAAAAAATTACATGGCAATAATCCTTATGCATTAGTATTAAACGCTAAAAATATTTGGTGTTTTACAGAACAAGAGGATAGAGAAAACTATGTATTTATGAAATTAGTAATTCAGATCATGCAGTGGATTTTAGATGGGGATTACATAAACAAAAATGTTTTAAAATTTTTTATCATAGTATTTATGCATATTTTGTAGCACCTCCAGATATTGTTTATAAAGTAGAACTGAGACAAAATACCAAAGAAAAGAAAAAAATAAAAAGAAAAAAAGAAAAAGGAGTAGTCATAGTAAAATGATAGATTTTTTGCTTTTATTAAATTTACCAGTTTTTGTTTATGGCATAGTTGCAATTATGATAAACTGGATATTAAAAAAGGATATGTTTGTTGCTGATGTATTTACAGCTATTAGTGTTATTGCCATTACTATTTGGACTAATGGCTATTTTTTTGCTATTTGTGGTGGTATTTATACTTTCCTTGCCTGTTATTATCGCTCTGAAATTACTTTATATATTCGTAAGAAATTTAATAAAAAAAAATGGGAACAATATTTAAACACCAATCATTTGAAAGGCGATGGCTAAATTAATAGCCACCAACCAAAAAAATAGGGAAACCTAAAATAGCATATTTTATAAATCAATGAAAGTAATTATTGTTTAATTATAACCAATGTAAGATAATGTATTTATGATTAATGTATCAAGATTAAGAATTGGAAATAATAAAATCCAATGTCCTAAATGTAGCCACACTAGAAAAAATAAGTCAGATAAATGCTTATCAGTTACAGTTGAATCAGACCAAAGTTATGTTTGGCACTGTCATCATTGTGGAGATCAAGGTGGTTATTCTCCTAATTTTGCAAAGCAACATTACTATCCATATTCTAGTAGAAAGTTATATGCAGTGCCTAAAACAGTAGAGAAAAAACCAATGGACACTAAATATGAACAATTTTTTATAAACAGAAAAATTAGTAATGAAACATTAAATTATTTTAAAATAACTTTTGATAAATTAAAATTCAATGGGCAAGTTAAAGAAACAGCTATATTCCCATATATTTATGATGGCAAAGAAGTGAATTATAAATACAGAAGTATTGACAAAGAATTTAGACAAACAAAAGATGCACAAAGAACACTGTATAATATTGATTCATTAAAGCATGAAGAAACTGATGAACCATTAATAATAGTAGAGGGAGAATTAGATGTATTATCTTTTTATGAATGTGGATATAGAAAAGTAGTAAGTTTACCAGATGGTGCACCTAAAGAGGCAAAATACAAAGAAGATGATGCAAGATTTGAGGCATTAAAAGTACACGCTGAAGAACTAGCACAGGAACAGGCAATAATCATAGCAACTGATAATGACGATGCAGGAAATGCTCTTGCATTAGAATTAGCACATAGGTTTGGTAAAGATAGATGCTCTAGACTTAATTGGGGTACTATAGGAGGTGATATAGAAATAAAAGATGCTAGTGATGCATTAGTATACGGAGCAAAAGATACAATAGAGTATTTTGTTAATAAGGCAGTTCCATATCCTATTGATGGGCTATACAAGGCTAATGATTACATTAATCAGGTAATGGATTTATATTATGGTAAGGAAGAAAAGCCTTTAACTACAGGATATAAGTTACTAGATCAGACTTATAAATTAATGCAAGGTATATTTACAGTAGTAACAGGTATTCCTAATCATGGAAAATCTAATTTTCTAGATCAAATATTAATGAATGCTAGTAAATTACATAATTGGAAGTTTGCTATTTTCTCACCAGAACATTCTACTCCTAGACATCTAACTAGATTGGCTGAAAAATATCTTGAATTACCATTTAATGATGGAGCTGCAAGAAAAATGTCAGAGCAAGAACTGATTACAGCTATGAGATATATAAACAATCATTTTTTCTTTTTAGAGAGTAGAGAACAAAGACCCACAATAGATTGGATATTAGATAAAGCTAGAGTTTCAGTAATTAAAAATGGAATAAATGGTATTGTAATAGACCCATATAATGAAATAGATACAGATAAAAGAGGCAAAAAAAGAGAGGACGAATACATTAAAGATATAATCGCCTCATGTAAAAGATTTGCTAGAACACACAATGTTTCAGTATGGATAGTTGCACACCCATCTAAAATGCATAGGAATAATGATGGAACATACCCTGTTCCTAGTATGTATGACATATCTGGATCAGCACATTGGCATAATATGGCAGATGTTGGTATATGTGTGCATAGGGATTTCGATAGTGGTGAAACTATTGTTTATACAAAGAAAGTAAGGGAGCAAGGACTATATGGAGAAATAGGACAGACCTCATTCCAATACAATACTTCTACAAAAGTCTATAAAGAAGTAGAGATAGATGTTGCTCCAATTAATAGTAAATCTTCAAATGAAGATAAGTGGTATAATAAAGATTAAGAGAAATCAATTAATTGATAAAAACCATACCAAAAGGTATCTCTGTCAACTTTGTATTTGTCTGCAAATTCATCTGATTTAATACAAAGTTTGTCAAACAATTTATCATCGCAATAGCCTTGTAACTCTAGTGCCTTTTGATATTCAGACACTAGAGTTGAAACAATTTTTTTATCTTTTGCAGATAAGTCAATCATTAAGCTACAAGTTTTTCTACTAAAGAACGATTTGTTAGTAAATCGCCTCCAGTCTTTTCAAGATAAAGAGTTCTGCTATTTCTCATCGCTCTACCAGTACCAGTAAATGCTTGAATTACACCATAAAGGCTACCATCTTTTTCCTTATTGTACTCTAATTCAAATATTTCCATTTCTTTATCATTTAAAGTATATTCTGATTTTACTTTATCAAAATCTAATTTAGAAACTGGAGTTCTAGTAGCTAACTTTAATCTTTCAATATTATCTACAAAGTCAGTTTTATTATTTAGTTTAGTAATACTTTCATCAATTTGATTGCATACTACATCTGGAATGATATAATTAGGTCTAATACCAATTTCATTCCTTTTACCTAAATGAAAACTGTTTTGAAAAGAATCAGCTTTAGGTAACATCAAACCATTAGTGCAAACTAATCTATATACTAATGTTTGAAATGTTAAGGAAGATAATCCAACCTCTGAATTTCTAAGATAGATACCACCATAACAAGTATCACCTTGTTTTGGCTGACCTTTTAAATCAGGAAATCTAACTTTTAAACTCATATAAGAATCATCTAACTGACCTTCTAAAAGAACCATCTTTTTACTTTCAAAGTGTGGCTCTAAGTAATCTAGTAGTTCTTTATTATCCATAATCTTATATCTGTCAGAAAGCATACCTCTTATTTCAGTCTTGCCTTCATTTTTATAAAATCTGAATAATCTATTCTTATTATCATTTAAAGCATTTACAGAATTAGCTAATAATTCAGGTTGGTCTTTTCTAATTCTATCATAATAAGACTTTGGTATTCTAAGTCTATGTGCTAAATGAGAATGAAAAGTATTTGATAAACCATACTCCTCACCAGATAAATTACCATTTAGGTTATTATTCATAGTAAATTCTCTACTATTGATTACTTGGTCTTCTCTGACATTAGCTTTAATGTCTACTGCTTTTCTTAGGTCTTCATAGTTTGTATAAATCATAATTTTCTCCTTGTAATATTTACTTATGATCTATTATTGGTTATATATATAAATAGACAACAAAATTATGTATAGCAATGGCAAAGAAAATACAGCATAATCATATTAAGACAAAACCTAGAAAAAGGAAGGGAAGACATTCTAAAAAGGATAAAAAAACTTATAGAGGTCAAGGGAGGCGATAATGATAGACTGTCCATATTGTGATGCAGGTCAAATGATACATAGTGGCTCATCAGATATAGAGGATAACGAGGAGTTTGACATAAGAGATTTTTTTGTATGTTCAAATTGTTATTCAACAGCTGAGGGCTATAGATATAATCAAAAATATAAGGAGGAATGGGAGAAAAAACATGGCAAGACCTAAAAAACAAATAACAAAAGAATTATGTAAGAGAGCAGAGGCACTAGCTGCTCAAGGTTTAACAGTATCTCAAATAGCTAATGTATTGGGAATGGGTGAATCTACTCTATATGAAAAGCAACAGGAGTTTCCAGAGTTTTCAGAGGCTATAAAAAGGGGAAGGGATAAAGGAGTTGCTAGTATAACAAATGCATTATTTACAGCTGCTAGAGGAGGAAATCTAGGAGCAATGATATTTTATTTAAAGAATAGAGCAGGATGGAAGGATAAAATTGAAACAGAGCATACAGGAGATGGACTCAAAGTCGATGTCAACATGGGGGATGAGTTCAGAGAAATTCTGCAGGTCATTGACGAACTTGCCTACAGAAAGTCAGAAACAGACGATAAAACTATACAATAACTGGTATAAAACAGCCAGAAGTAAACAGCTTAAAAGAAGAGGCGATTGGAATATATGGCTTATTCTAGCAGGAAGAGGTTGGGGTAAAACTAGAACAGGTGCTATGGATATTATATTATATGCTCTTATGCACCCTAATGTAAGATGTGCAGTAGTAGCACCTACAAGTGGTGATTTAAGAAGAGTGTGTTTTGAAGGGGTATCTGGTATAGTTAACAATATTCCACACGAATGTTATAAAGATGGATTAAATAGTTACAACAAATCTACTTCGGAGATTGAATTATTTAATGGTTCTAAAATAATGGGATTTTCAGCATCTGAGCCTGATAGATTCAGAGGAAGTCAATATCACAGGGCTTGGTGTGATGAGTTAGCTAGTTGGAGATACCCAGATGCATTTGACCAATTACAATTTGGTATGCGTTTAGGGGAAAGACCACAAACTCTAATAACCACTACTCCTAGACCAACAAATATTATTAAAAGTTTAATGGACAGAAAAGATGTATTATTAGTACAGGGTAATACATTTGAAAATAAAGATAATTTAGCAGATTCAGCATTAGATTTGTTTAGAGAGCGATATGAAGGAACAAGATTAGGTAGACAGGAACTTTATGCAGAAATATTAGAGGATTTTGAAGGTGCGTTGTGGACATATTCGCAAATTGATGCTACAAGGGTAGATACAGTACCAGAAATGAGTAGGATAGTTGTAGGAATAGACCCTGCAGTAACAGCAAACGAAAATTCAGATGAAACTGGTATTGTGGTTGCAGGAAGAGGTGTTGACGATAGGTTCTATATATTGGAAGATTTATCAGGTAAACATACTGCAGATAATTGGGGTAGGATTGCAATTAATGCTTATTATAGACACAAGGCAAATATGCTAATAGCAGAAACAAACAATGGTGGAGACTTGGTAGGAAGATTAATCAGAAGTATAGATACAACAGTAAAATACAAATCAGTAACTGCCACCAGAGGTAAGATATTAAGAGCAGAGCCTATTTCAGCTTTATACGAACAAAAGAAAGTATCTCATTGTGGCATTTTCAAACAATTAGAAGACCAAATGTGCAGTTATAATGGTCATAGTAAAAAATCGCCTGATAGACTAGATGCTTTAGTTTGGGCTTTAACAGATTTAAGTTCATCATCAAGAACACCAATGTGGAGGGTAACATAATGGGATTTAGAGAAGCATGGAAATCTTTATTTTCATCTAAACAATACAGTGGCTATGGACAGCCAGTAGTATCTTATCATCAAACAGGATATAACAATCGAACTAAAAAAGACTCTTATGCAGACTTGGCAAAAGAAGGTTATGTAGAAAACGCAGTTGCTTTTAGATGTGTAAATGAGATTGCAAATGGTGCTTGTTCAGTAAAGTTTGTTTTAATGAGAGGAGAACAGCCTTTGGAAGAACACCCAATATTAACTCTGCTGCAAAGACCTAATCCTACTTGTTCACAGAGTGAGTACTTTAGAGATGTTTATTCTTACTTACTATTAGCAGGTAATAGTTATTTATTAAGTATAGGCGAAGAAGGGCAAGAACCTAAAGAATTGCATACTTTAAGACCAGACAGAATACAGATAAAAACAAGTGATGGTTATTACCCAGAGGAATACAGGTATGTTATTGATGGTAAAGTAAAAGCAGTTTACCCAGTAGATCAATTAAATGGAAGGTCAGAGTTAAAGCACATAAAAACATTTCACCCATTAGATGACCATTTAGGATTATCTCCTATAATGCCTAGTGCTACAGATATTGACCAACATAACTTAACAAACAGACATAATGCACATCTATTAGTTAATGGAGCGAGACCTTCAGGAGCAGTAATATATAAACCTAAAGACGAGATTGGTGCTATGACTACCTTAACAGATGCACAAAGAGAACAATTAAGAGTAGACTTAAGACAGAGATTTGAAGGTAGTGAAAACTCTGGAAGAACTATGATATTGGAAGGCGACTTTGATTACAAAGAAATGGGATTATCACCAAAAGAAATGGACTTTTCTACTATGAAAAATATGTCTGCAAGAGATATTGCTTTAACATTCGGTGTTCCTGCACAGTTAGTAGGTATACCTGATGCACAAACTTATGCAAATATGGCAGAGGCAAGATTAGCTTTGTATGAAGAAACTATTATACCATTGTTGCAACACATAGAGTCTGATTTAAATGAATGGCTTGTGCCAATGTTTGGCGATGATTTAACATTAAAATATGATATTGATAGCATTCCTGCTATTACTGAAAGAAGAAGAATGATTACTGATAACATACTTAGAGCAGTAAATGAAGGAGTGCTTACAAGAAATGAGGCTAGAGAAAGATTAAATCTTGAGCCCATAAGTGGTGGAGATGAGGTTTATATCCCTTCAAACTTATTCCCTCTTGGTAATCCAACACCTAATCCACCACAACCTTTAACAGGAGATGATGCAGAGAAAATAGCTGAAGAATACTTTAATATCAAAAGAGAAGTAAGAAAAGATGTATTTACAACAGAATCAGAGGCACAAGCTAGAGCAGATGAATTAGGTTGTACAGGTATACATTCACACGATACAGGTAATGGAACAATCTACATGCCTTGTGGTAGTCATGCAGATTATGAAAGAATTACAGGAGAAGAATTAAAACAACCACCTGACCCTAGAATGGGTGAGGGGGAAGATGTATTTGATACAGTTGGAGAGGCAAGAGCAAGAGCAGAACAAATAGGTTGCGAAGGAACACACACTTTAAGAACTCCTGATGGTAATGTTTACATGCCTTGCAGTTCACACGCAATATATCTAAGAGAAACTGGATATAATAAGGCATTGAGTGATATAAATACAACACCAACAGAAGGTATGGCAGACGAGGCACAAAGAGGACTAGATTGGAGAGCAGAGTTTGGTAGAGGAGGTACAGCAGTTGGTTTAGCTAGAGCAAGACAGTTAGTAAGAAGAGATAATCTTTCTATATCTACAGTAAGGAGAATGTATGCTTTCTTTAGTAGACACGAAGTAGATAAACAAGCAGAAGGCTTTAATAGAGGTGAAAAAGGCTATCCTTCAAATGGAAGGATTGCTTGGGCTTTGTGGGGTGGTGATGCAGGATTCTCTTGGTCTACAAAGAAAAGAGCAGAAATACTTTCAGAGATGGAAGAAAATAAGTATGTTACAGGTGGCTATGTAGAGATAGACGAAGATGATGAGGATATGAAAAAACTATCAGGAAGAATGGCTGAAACAATAAAAAACAAAGTTACTGAACATAATGAAAAATATGGTAATGATAAAGGCAAAAGAGTTAATTCCAGAATGCTAGAGGCAGTTTTTAGAAGAGGAGTAGGTGCATATCGAACTAATCCAGAGAGTGTAAGAAGAACAGTGCTTGGTCCTGAGCAGTGGGCTATTGCTAGAGTAAATGCCTTCCTTTATGCAGTTAGAAGAGGTCGTTTTAGAGGAGGACAATTTGATAGGGATTTATTGCCAAAAGATCACCCACTATCCACTAGATAATGCCTAACTTACAGCTTAAACAAACTAGATTTGTAAATGCTAGAAAAGAATGGAGAGAAGTTAATCGAATGCGATTAAACTTCGAGAGGTCTTTGATTAGGCGATTAATTATAATGTTTAATGAAATAGGAACAAATGCCTCTGAAAAATACACTACTAATGGTAAAACAGGATTAGATTTATATTTAACAAAAACTAGAACTTTGGTAGAAAGCACACTAATGCCTTTTTACTTTAGTGTCTTAAAAGAATTTTCAGAGAGATTTGAAAAGTATTATGCAAAAAAATTAGAAGATGCCAGAATACAAGGTATGCTTGATAAATTTATATTTACTCAAGGTAGTTCAAGAATCACAGCAATAGACGACACTACTAGAAGAAGAATACAAGATATTATATCAAAATCAGCTAGAGAAGGTCTTGGAGAACAACAAATAGCTAGAAACATAGAAAATACTTTTAAACCACAGTTTAGTAGGGCAAGAGCATCGGTTATTGCTAGAACAGAAGTGCATAGTGCATCAACATTTGCTAATCACGAAATGGCTACAGATTTAGCTAATACAGGAATTGTTCTTAAGAAAAGGTGGGTAGCTAATACAGATGACAGAGTTAGAAACATACATTCTGAGGCGAATGGTAAAGAAGTAGGAATGGAAGAAGATTTTATAGTAGGTGGTATGCCAATGAAATATACAGGCGACCCTAGAGGAGGTGCTAAGAATGTTATTAACTGTAGGTGTACCACATTATATTTAGAGGAAGAAACAACAGTTTATGATTCACCTACTGCTACATCAACAACAAGAATGCCAAAGAAAAGATTTTATGGATATGGAGATACAATACCTGAAGAAAAAGCATATATGGAGGCATCTTTAAGTAATGCACCTTTAAGAATAAGAAACATTGTAAATTTATTTCCTGCTACTACAAGAATATATCAAGATAGCACACAAACAGCTTATGCAACCATTACAGGAGGTGCTGTAAATTACACAAGAGGTAGATTACAAGGTAATGCTGTAATAAATATGTCTGATTACAATACTAAAGAATTAACAGGACAAAATGTTTTTAGACACGAATATGGTCATGTCATGGATTATCAAATAGGTAGAATATTACCAAAAAACAGACAGAAACCAGATGTTGATTATAATAAAAGAAGATTAGATCAAGAAAGATTCTCTGGTAGAGAAGGTAGCACAGAGTTAATATATTCAGCTAATTATGTTGATGAAATTAATACAGATAAGGCATTATTAAGGGTAAAACACCCAGAAACAAAAATCACCAGTAAAAATTTTGCTATTTCTAATGAGTTTGCATCTAATGAGATGAATAAAGCAGGATTTGTATTAGATTTGGATAGTCCTTTAAGAAAAACAAAAAGAATTACTAAAAAAGATATAGATTATGCTTTGCAAGATGGAAAGCTATTTACAAAACAAGAATTACTACAGATTATAGGAGGTAAAAAAATAAATACGATAGAAGAGATACTAGATGGTTTAAAAAATGCTAGTTTTGAAGGACATTCAGATACTTACAGAAAATTGATGTTTTTAAGGTATTATAATCAAAAAGGTACTTTTGGAGTAGGAGGAACTAAACATAGTAGAAATATTTTTATAGAAATAGATTATTTACAGCGATTGGCACTTAGAAAAGGTAAGTTTGGAGGAGCAGATTCATTAAGTGAATATATAAAAAGAAAAGAATTTTTAGATACTTTTGCTGATTATTTAGGTGCAATCACAAATGAAAAAGTAGGATATGGGCATGGATTATCATATTATGTAAAATTTGGTAGAATAGGTAGAGGTTTAGGTTCTGGAAACAGCACAGAGGCTTTCGCAAATTATATGGCTATTGCAGGTGCTGATGATGAGATTAGAGATATTTACTTTAACTTATATAAAAAGTTTGCACCTAATACTACAAAAGGCTTTGATGAGGTAATAGATGAATTAGAGAGGTATGTTAATGAGCTTAATAGTTGACGCAATCAAGGAAAGTATAAACAGTAGCTTTATGGACAATGAAGTAAAGAGCATTAATATAAAGTATATAGAAACATTTAAAAGTGTTGCTTACAGAGATTTAGAGGATTGGCACTTTAATAAAACTAATGGCTTTAAAGGTGTTCGACATTCTCAATTAAGATTAAGGTATTTAGAAATGGTAAATAGGGCGATAGAAAATAATACAAGAGTGACTTCTGAAGATTGGACTCAATTTTACAAAATCCCTAGAACTTTTGACGATGAAGGAAATGAGATAGCAGTTTCCTTTTAATATTATATATGTTATACAGGAGTTATTATGATAGACCCAATGAGTGCATTCGCTGCAGTGTCGGCTGCAAGTTCAGCAATATCAAGTGCAATACAGGCAGGTAAAGATTTAAGTTCATTATCTGGTCCAATTCAAAAATATGCTAAAGCAGAGGCTGAACTACAAGCAGGAGCAAAAGCTAAGAAAAACTCATTCTTCTCTAAGTTTGGTGGAGTAGAGGCTAATGCTATAGATGAATTCTTTAAAAAAGAAGAGGTAGCAGAGGCTAGAGCAAAGCTAAGAGAAATATTTATGATTTATGGTAAAGCAGGACAATGGGAGAGGCTACAAGCAGAGATAGCAAGGCAAAGAAAGTTAGAAATGGAGAGAGTTGAAGAAGAATTAAGAATTAGAAGGTTAAAACAACAGATTACAATTTGCATTTGTATAGCAATAGTTGTAGGATTGTTTGGTTATTACTATATAAAATATTTGTTGAGTTTAGGTTAATGTTAAAGAAAATGAATATAAAGATTGAAACAATTATTACAGTGGTTGCAGTAGTAGTAGGAGTAGGAGTTGCTTATGGCTCTTTAACTACTAGAGTAACAGACTTAGAAAATAAAGTAGTAGATATGAACCAAATGGCTATCGACATAGCAGTTATCAAAGAAAAGATAGAAAATATAGATAGTAAAATAGATTAAAAAAAAGAGGGCGATAAACCCTCTTTAATAATTTTTCTCCAAGAGGAGGTGGCTATGCCACCTTCTTAACTTTGAAAAGTGTTCTATTGTGGATACATTGAATATTGTAACCACCTGCAATAATGGTATCTATTTCAATTCTTTTAGTACCTTGATCTGTTTCTACTTTGAAAGAGCCATGAAACCCATCAGCACAAAACTCAACCTTTGAATCTACAACTTTTGTAATGCCAATTTTTTTAAGTTTAACAGCAAGAGATTTATTTCTAGTCTTTATAACTCTCTTAGCTTGTTTTTCACCTTGCTCGAAAACATCATCAAGTCCTCTATGCTCAATAAGTCTAAGTATTGTAATACCACCTGCTGCACTTATTCTAGCATTGAAGTATTCTGCTCCACAAAGACCCTTGCCATTTACTTCTCTTACTGCCTTTGCTCTCTCAACAAAAAACTCACCATTTTTTTTAATGAATTCTTTGTCAGTGATATCAAAGAACTTTTTAAGACTTTCTTCTATTTTTCTAATTTCTTCTATCATATTTATCTCCTTGTAAGTTATATTTGTAACTATTATTACGCATAAATACCAAAAAACAACAATATATTGTATAAATATTGAAAAAAACTTGCATATAATGTAAAACACTGTTAAATACAGTAATTAGGGTAATATGGTCGATAGTAAAACAGTAACTAGAGGAACTTTACCTATACTAGATGATAGAGATAGGGAGTGGGATTCAGACTCTGCAATCGCTAGAGTAAGAGCCTTCACAAACAGTGAAGATTCACCTAGTACTGAATATAGAAAAGCATTTCTTTTTTTTGAGTCAGAAAATGCTGATAATTTCGGAGCATATAAGTTACCAATAGCAGATGTAGTGGATAATCGGCTTGTAGCAATCCCTAGAGGCATATTCGCTGCTGCAGGTGCAGTAAGTGGAGCAAGAGGTGGAGTAGACTTACCAGAAGGCGATAGGGAAGGTATTATTAACAAAATAAATGGGTATTATGAAAATATGAGTAAATTATTTAATGATGACATGGAATCTCCTCTAAAATATAAGCCAGAATATGATATGGAAGAGGAAGATAAATCGGAAACTAAAACACTACAATTTAATTGTGAACTTAAAACTTACATGGATGACGAAGAGCGTAAAGGTGAATTCGAAGGCTATGGTTCTATATTTGGAAATAAAGATTTAGGTAATGATGTAGTTATGGAAGGTGCTTTCAAAAGGTCTTTATATAGAAAAAAGCCAAAAAATGTAAAAATGCTTTTCCAACATGATACTAAAATGCCAATAGGAGTTTTTGAAGAAATAGAAGAAGACAGTAAAGGCTTAAAAGTTAGAGGACGATTAGCTTTAGGTACACAACTTGGCAAAGAGGCATACGAATTAATGAAAATGGGAGCATTAGATGGTCTAAGTATTGGTTATAAAGCAGACCCAAAAATGCAAACATATGATAAAAGAGGTCGTAAAAGATACCTCAAAGAGGTTGACCTAATGGAAATTAGCTTGGTCACTTTTCCTATGAACCCCAAAGCAACAGTTACAGGGGTGAAGGCTAGTGAACGAACTATCAGGGAATGGGAAAAAGTTCTGCGAGATGCAGGAGGACTTTCCAGAACCGAATCAAAGATTGCCTCCAAAGCAGTCTATAGTAGTCTGGTGAAACATTGGGATGATGGGAAACAAGACAATAGTGGTGAGTTAGTTACATCTCTTCAAAATGTAATAAATATATTGTCAACTAAAAAAGGAGAGAAGATATGAGTGAAAATATTACTCAAACTGAACTCAAGGAATGCATTGAAGGCATGGGGAAGGCATTTGAAGAATTCAAAAGCACTAACGATGCAAAGATTGCAGAACTTGAAAAAAAAGGCTCTGTAGACCCACTTGTTGAAGAAAAAATAAAGAACATTGAATCTACACTAGATAAATGGGAAGAAGTAAACCAAAAGGCTACTAAGATTCATCTTGAACAAAAACAGGTCGCAGATAAAGTTTCTAATTTAGAAACAATGATGAAAAGACCAAATTCTGGTTTTAGTACACCAGAAATTGATGAGAAAGCATTAGCATACGATAAGTATCTAAGAAAAGGTAAGGATTCTTTAGACGATATGGAAAAGAAGGTTCTAACTGTTTCTAATGATACAGGTGGTGGTTATTTAGCACCTCCAGAGTATGTCAGAGAGATAATCAAAAAGGTAACTGAAATGTCTCCTGTTAGAGCTGCTGCTAGAGTAAGAAGTACTACACAAAGAAGTATACAGATGCCTTCAAGAACTGGCACTTTTTCAGCACAGTGGGTTTCAGAAGTAGGTACTAGAAGTGAGTCAACAGGCTTAACTTATGGTATGGAAGAAATCGCTGCTCACGAATTATATGCTTTAGTAGATATTTCAGAGCAAGATGTTGAAGATCCAGTTTTTGACATGGAGTCAGAATTATCAAGTGAATTTGCTACCCAGTTTGCAAAAGCTGAAGGCACTTCATTTGTTAATGGTACTGCTCAAGGTCAGCCAGAGGGTTTCTTAACTAATGCGTCAGTAGGTACTACTAACTCAGGTGCAGGTGCTGCTCTGACTATTAATGGTCTTATTGACCTATATTCAGCTGTAAAAACAGATTATGCTAGAAATGGTACTTTTATGTTCAACAGAGGTACTTTAGGCAAAATCAGACAGTTAAATACAGGTACAGGTGGCTCTTATGTATTTCAAGCAGGATTTAGCTTACAGACAGGTGTTCCTAATACTATATTAGGTCAGCCTTATGTAGAGGCTACTGATATGCCTGATGTAGGAGCAGGAAATAAGCCTATTGCTTTTGGAGATTTCTCAAGAGCATATGTCATTGTGGATAGAATCAACTTATCAATCTTAAGAGACCCATTTACTCAGGCGTCTACAGGTACTATTAGATATCTTGCTAGAAAAAGAGTCGGTGGACAGGTTGTATTAGCTGAGGCTATCAGAACTCAAACAGTATCAGCGTAGAGGAGATAGAATATGTCAAAAAAAGATTTAGCGAATAATCTAACTGTTACACAGTTATTAGACCCTGCAACTTTAACTGCTACTGCAAACTCAAATGGATTAGACACTCAATTTGACAATGGTGCTATGATAATAGTAAATGTTGGTGAGAGTGGTGATACATTAAGTTCAACAGTTAAATGGGACTACATTTTGCAAGACTCATCAGATAATGCAACTTTTTCAGCAGTTACAGACACTAAAAGAGTAACTTATGGAACAGTTGATAGTTCTGGTATTTTTGCTACTGTAGATGCAGCAGCCGAAGACGATGCAGCTTATAAAATTGGATATATTGGTCCAGAGAGATATGTAAGAGTCGCAGTTACAAAAACTGGAACTCATACTAATGGTACTCCACATGGAGTAGTTGGACTAACAAGCCCAATTCATAAGCCAGATTCTGGTGGCAACGATGGTTCTCCAACTGGATAACAATTGTTTAACTTTTTTGGGGGGATTAATTCTCCCCAAAGGAGTTTAAATGATTGATGTTCATAAAGAGATACTAGCATTAAGAAAAAGAGTAAAAGAAGTAGAGGAAGAATTAGAGTTTATCAGAGATGAACAAATAGAAGTGGCAAAAGATACAGTTCATCAAATGATAGATAAAGAAGAGATAAGATTAGGTGCAGACAATGATGGTTCAGTAAGAATCATTAGTGATTTAGAACAAGAGAGGTACAATTATGAAGATAAAGATGATTAAAGATTCTGCAGGCATGGCAAACAGTATTGGAAGTGTAAGTATGACCTATGAGGCAGGGGTTACTTACGATATGACTGAAGATTGGCAAAAAGGTATAGCACAAGTTTTTATTAATGAAGGTTGGGCAGAAGAAATAGGTAAAATAGAAAAAAAGGTAGTAAAGCCAAAAGAAACTAAAGAAGAAAAGCCAAAGAAAAAAACAAAGAAGGGCTAATTAAATGAGTGGAGTTACTGTAGTTACACCTGCATCAGCAGAGCCTATAGAGGATAATGAAGTCAAAAGAGCCTTGAGAATACCTACAAGCGACTCTACACACGATAATCTAATAAGTACAGCAAGAGCAACAGCTACTCAAATAGTAGAGGATTATCTAGGAAGGTCTTTAATAAATAGAACACTTAAACTTTCTTTAGATGCTTTGCCTTACGAAGATGATAATTTACCTAATGTAGAGGGTTTAGTTACTGCTCCTTATATGACTAAAATAGCTAGAAATATATATTTGCCACAGCCTCCATTAGTTTCTGTTACACACATAAAAACTTTTAATGATAGCGATACTGCTACTACTTTATCCACTTCTGTGTATTATGTAGACACTGCTAGCGATATAGGAAGAGTAGTATTGAGAACAGGACAAGTTTGGGGAGAAATGCTAAGAGTGGCTAACTCTATGGAGATAACTTATGTGGCAGGATATGGTAGTGCATCAGGAAATGTACCTATAGCCATTAGACAGGCGATAATTAGCTTGGCAGTGCATTATTTTGAAAATCCTGAGCCTATCATTAAAGGCGAAACTGCAAATCCTGTGTCTGGTGTATTACAATCTTTACTAAGACCATTTGCAGTAAGGAGATTTGGTATAGGGTTTAGCTGATGCCAAAAAAGTCAGTAAATTTAGGTAATTTAAGATATTCAGTACAATTACAAAGTAGAACAAAATCTACAGACTCTGGAGGTGGTTTCACTACTTCTTGGGGTACAACTAGGACTGTATTTGCGAATGTTATGCCTGTAAGTGGTGATAATCCATACGATGCAGGTAGAGTAGAACATAAACTTACACACGATGTTTATACAAGGTTTTATAGTAACATTAATTACACTGCTAAAGGTGGACAGATGAGAATATATTGGAATGACTTTGGTACTAACAGAATTTTATCTGTAAAATATGTTTTAACTATACAAGAAAGAGATAGATGGTTACTATTTAGATGTACTGAAGGCACTAACGAGGATGTATAATATATGGCAGGAATCACACTTAAAGCAATCAATCAAAAAGACTTTGAAAACAAACTAAATAAGCAAGGTTCACAGATAAATAAAAATGTTATTAGAACTGTCAATTTAATAGCTAATGCTATAAGAAATGATGCAGTTACTAGCATTAATCAAAATCCTAGAAAAGGTAAAACAGTTACTAGATATAATCCTACAAGAACAATTAAAATATCTGAAGTGGGTGATGCTCCTGCAGGAGATACTGGATTTTTAGCCAATCAAATATATCTAAAAATAGATACTGATGGATTAGGGGGAAGTGTAATAAGTAATGCTGATTATAGTCAGTTTCTAGAATTTGGAACTATCAAAATGGGAGCAAGACCTTTTATGCAACCTGCAGCTGAAAAAAATAGAAAAAAATACTCTGAACAACTTAAAAAAGGAATAAAGGAGGGATTAAAATGATAAAAAAAATTAAAAATATGTTAAAGTATATAAAAGATAAGATTAAAGGAATATGGAAAAGAAAGTAAATTATAAGATTATGGCATTTAATTCTCAAGGCGATTTGATAGATCACTTTGAGGATTGTCAGGTATTTGTAGTAGTAGAAGACACTAAACCTGCAAGAGTGATGTCTGAAGGGGTATATTCTTTAATATTAGAAAACTCTTTTGAAATAGGAGATTATGTTATTGGTGGTTGTAATGCTGATAAAATGATAGTTCCTTTAGCAATTAAAAAAGATTCTTATGATTTAAATAAACACGAGATTATTGGAAGAATACTTAGTAAAGATATTAATGTAGCAAGGGTAATGATATGAGCCTACATTCTTTTCCTTTACAAGAAAGATTATACTCTACATTAAATGGAGACTCTACTCTAGGAAATTTAGTTACAGGAGTTTTTGATAGTGTGCCTGATGATACTACTTTACCTGTAGTTCAAATAGGTTCAGCTACAACTACTGATGATGGAATGAAGGGAACAGATGCTAGATCATATATATTTCAGATTGATATTTTTAGCAATTATAGGGGTTTTAAGGAAGTAAAACAGATTATGCAGAGAGTCTATACTTTACTGCATGAACAGGCTCTGGTAGTATCAGGAGCAAATCTAATTAATTTGAGATGTGAATTTACAACTCAGATTATTGAAGGTGATGGTGTCATAAGACATGGCATCATGCGTTTTAGGGCATACATAACTGATTAACAAAAAAGGAGGTAAATTATGGCAGCTCAAAAAGGATCAGCATTACTAATGAAGATAGGAGATGGTGCTTCACCAGAAGTATTCACGACTATCGGTGGTATGCGTTCAACATCTATATCAATGAATGATGAAATGGTTGATATAACAAATAAAGATAGTGGTAGAGCAAGAGCAATACTGGCACAAGGTGGAGTGAATAGTATGACAATATCTGGTTCAGGAGTTTTTACAGATACTGCATCTGAAACAACACTAGAAGGTAAGTTTGACTCTTCTACTTTATCAAACTATCAATTTTTAGTACCAGACTTTGGAACTTATACTGGTTCTTTTATGCTTACTACTTTAGAATATGCAGGTGAATATAATGGTGAAGTAACATATTCATTTACTTTCGAGAGTAATGGAGCAATAACTTTTGCAACTGTATAGGTGATTAAATGGCTTGGGAAAAAATTGATATTACCATTGATGGAGAAACTATCAAAGGCGACATTAATGGTAATATGATAGAAATACCTTTTATGGATTCTTTTTCTGATAATAGTGTCGTTTCCATTGGCGAAAAAACAAAAAAAGTGATAAACATAACTAATGTTGGTAACAGAAATGAAATTTTGCAATTGGAGGTAGAAGATGACAAACAAGTTCAGAGGAGAACTAAAGGTAAAACTAAACAAGACTGACTATAATACTAGATTAACTCTTGATGGTATTATGAGAATAGAACAGTCAACAGGAAAGCCTATTCTTAAATTAGCTAATGATTTAATGAGTAGTAATATTTCTATGACTGATATTTTAACTATAATGACCACTGCCATAAGAGGTGGGGGAAATAATATCCAACAAAAAGAAGTAGGCGATATATTATTTGAAGCAGGTATGATAGAGTCTATGAGGGCTTGTAGTTTAATTCTCACTAATACCATTACAGGAGGGGAACAGCAAGAAGATGAAAAAAAGCAGGAGGAAGTGTCAAATCAGACCGATTAGATTGGCACAGGTATATACAAATCGGTATAGGAATGATGGGCATGAGTCCTGATACATTTTGGAATCTAAGTCTTTCTGAATTAAATCTAGCTATAGATGGTTTTAGAGAATTTCATGGAGGTAAGAAACCAAAGTCAATGACCAAAGATGAACTCAAAGAATTAATGGAGGTATATCCAGACTAATGGCAACTGTAGATACATTACAGGTTAGAATAACTGCTGATATGAAAGACCTAAAAAGGTCTTTAAAAGAAGTAGAGAGAAATACAAAACAATCAACTCAAAATATGAGTAATAGCTTTAGAAAGCTAGGGAATGTTGTAAAGGTAGTTGCAGGTGCAGTAATTGTAAGAGAGCTTGGAAGAGGAGCAATTGCAGCAGTCAATTTTGCAGCAGACATTGAGGAAATGCAGGCAAAATCTTCAGTAGTTTTTGGTGCTTTTGCAGGTGATGTTAGAAATCAATTAGCAGTTTTTGCAGATGAGGTAGGTAGATCGAGGTTTGAACTAGAAGGTATGGCATCTAGCATTCAGGATACTTTTGTTCCTCTAGGATTCGCCAGAGGTGAGGCATCTCAATTATCAGTACAATTAACAAAGTTAGCTACAGATGTAGCATCTTTTAACAATGCATCTGATGTTGATACCATGAGAGCATTTCAAAGTGCTTTGGTAGGTAATCATGAAACTGTTAGAAGATTTGGTATTGTGATTACAGAGGCAACATTAGAACAAGAATTATTTAGAATGGGAATAACAAAAGCCAAAGATGAGGTAAGTAATGCAGAGAAAGTACAAGCTAGACTTAATTTGATACTAGCAGGAACAACAGATGCTCATGGAGATGCAGCGAGAACTGCAGATAGTTTTGCTAATAGACAAAAGGCTTTGAAAGCAGCTACTGATGAATTAATGAATAGTTTAGGACAAATATTTATGCCTTTAATGTCAAGCATACAAAATAGTCTGATAAATGCAGCAACAGCAGCAAATGATTTTCTTATAAAACTTGGTTTAGTAGGTGATAAGATAGGGGAAATAAGATTACAAAAATTAAAAGCAGAATTACAAGAAGTTAATACAGAATTGCAAAATCTTGGTGAGGTATCAGATGGTGTTAGCGATGATCTAGTATTATTTGGTAATGTGACTAGTGAGGGTGAAACAAGATTATTTGAATTACAAACTAGAGCAAATGCTTTATCTAAACTAATTAAACAAATAGAAGATGAAAGAACCAGATTAGGTAGAAATGAAGTCAATCAAAAGAAAGTAGATGAAACACAGCCTAAAACAGAAACTTTAACTAAATCGCAAATCAAAGCTAATGAAGATTTAAAAAAATCTATTGAAGACGTCAGATTTGAAAATCAATTATTAGAGGCTCAAATGAGAGGAGCAAGTGAGGCAGATTTAGAAATAATGAGGTTGAGAAAAGAGCATCAAGGTACAAATGAAGAACAACTCTCATTTTTAGTAGAGGAGACTAGATTAAGACAAGCATTACAGCAACAAATGGAAGATGAGATTGAGGCATCAAAATTACAACAAGAACAAGCCTTACTACAAGTACAAAAAGAAAAAGAACAATTAGATTTGTTAAGAGAATTAGGTATGGCAAACCAAGATTTTTCTGCAGAGATGCAAACATTAAAAGAGGCATTAGAGGGTGGCACGATTACTACTGATCAATATAATGAGGCATTAGCTAGATTAAATATTAAAATATTTGAATCTACAGAGGCAGGGGGTATTTTAATGGAGGGGTTAAATAGAACCATGGATTCTTTATCTACAACAATGGCTGATAGCTTAATGCACATGGGTGAAGGTTGGAAGGGTTTTAGAGATAGTTTAAAAAATATTGTTAGAGATATTATAGCACAATTCATTAAGGTGCAAATACAGGCACAGATTACCAGAGCAGTAACTTCTATGGGAGGAGGTGGTAGTATGTTTTCTTCTATAGGTTCTTTATTTGGTGGAGGTGGTGGAGGTGGTGCTCCTACTCCTTCTTATGGATTTGCACAAACAGGAGCAACAGGAGTACACAGCAGAAGTCCTTATGTAGTAGGTGAGCGTGGTCCAGAACTATTTGTTCCTAATACTTCAGGCTCTATTATGAGTAATGCACAGTCCAGAAAAGTATCTGGAAGTGGGGGTGTAACAGTAAATCAAACATTAAATTTTGATGTAGGTGTAGCACAAACTGTAAGAAGTGAAATATTACAATTAATGCCTACTATAAAACAACAATCAGTAGATGCAGTTATAGATGCAAAAGAAAGAGGTGGCAGAATGGCAGATGTATTCAAATGACGACATATCCAGTAACATTTCCAACAACTATTGCTCCTAGAGATACTAACTTTAGATTAAATAGGATAGTTGGTGTGAATGAAAGTATTTATACAGGACAACAACAAGTTTATCAGTATTCAGGTGAATATTGGGAGGTAGATATTACTATGCCTCCAATGAGAACTGCTACTGCTAGAGAATTTGTATCTTTTTTAGTAAGTTTAAGAGGACAATATGGAAGTTTTTTTGTTGGTGATTTTGATGCTAAAACTGCTTTAGGAACTGCAGGAACTTCTGCAGGTACTCCTTTAGTAAATGGAGCAGACCAGACAGGTAATACTTTAGTTTGTGATGGTGCTCCTAATAGTCAGACAGGATATTTAAAAGCAGGAGATTACATACAAATAGGTAGTGGTTCAACACAAAGATTGCACATGGTAGTAGCAGATTCAAATTCTGATAGTAGTGGAAACTTTACTCTTTCAATAGAACCTGCATTAAGAGTTTCTCCTGCTAATAATACAGCTATAACAGTAGCAAATACAAAAGGTGTATTTAGATTAGCTACAAATGTAGTAGAATGGAATGCAAATCAAGCGTCAACTTATGGTATTTCTTTTTCTGCAAGAGAGGTAATTGATGTATGAGAACAACTTCTGCAGCATATAGAGCACAAGCTAGATCAAATAAAGTTAAGATTGCAGTATTCATTGAGGCAACCTTTTCATCTGGTGCAGTCAATCTTTGGAGTGGATATGGAAATTTAACTTATGCAGGAGTTACTTATGCAGGTGCAGGCAGTTTATTAGACATTAGCACTGTAACTGAAACTTTAGAAACAAGAGCAAATGGTTTTACTTGCCAACTAAATGGTTTAGATGCATCTTTACTTTCTATAGCTTTATCAGAGCCTTATACAGGCAGACCATTTAAAGCAAAGATAGGATTTGTAGCACCAGACCCTGATCAAGAAACAACATTTGCTATCAAAGTACAATCTACTTCTGGAGGTAATAAATATTTTATAGAAAATGAACAACAAGAAACAATAGAAGTAAAGTATGGTAATAAATATATATTTGATACTTCAGATTCCTCTGTAAGTGGACATCCATTTTTATTATCTACAACAAGTGATGGGCATCATGGAGGTGGTAGCACTTACAATACAGGTGTTACTTATTTTTTAGATGATGTAGCAGTAAGTGAAACAGATTATAAAAATACCACTAATTATAATGCAGCTGCAAAAAGACAATTGAAGTTTACTGTTCCTGCAGAAGGTTCTTTTCCTGCAAACTTGTATTATTTTTGCCATATTCATTCTGGTATGGGGGGTAGTGTTACAGGATATAGTTCAATAATTGTATCAGATACTTACACAATATTTGATGGATTTATGGATGTGATGAGATTAACTGATAGTGGTGGTAAAGCAAATATATCATTAAATTGTGAAAATCAACTTATAGCATTAGAGAAACCTAACATTAGAAGATATACCCCAGAGGATCAAAAGATAGATTTTCCTAATGACAAAGGCTTGGAATATGTAGCAGCACTACAGGATGATGAGGTAGTATGGGGAAGAGGATAAACAATTGGCAGATAGCTTATCAATCTGAAATACAAAAACCTAGAAAATTTGAAAGAGGCAAAACAGACTGTGGTATGTTTGTCTTAGAATGCATAAGTAAATATACAGACAATAATTTGTATGATAAATATAAAAATACATACTCTAGCCTTCATCAATGTATAAAACTTTTTAAACAAAATAATATTAAAGGTAATACTCTTAATGAGTATATAATTAATTTTTTTGATAAACAATTTGAAAGAGTGCATATTAATTTAGCTCAGAGAGGTGATATTGTTGGATTTAATTCTGATAAAATTAGCAAATCAAATAAAATGATTGATAGTGGTTTTACAGTTGGTATTATGTGTGAGGGGTTTGGTAGATTTGTAATGAGTGGTGGATACGAGGATATACCTATAGAAAATCTACAAATGGCTTGGAGGGTTTAAATGGGAGGTGATATTGTCCAATCATTAGTAGCAGGAGCAATAGCTTTTGTTACAAGTGGTGGTAATATATATGCAGCAATAGGAGCAGCTGTTATGACTTATGCATCTATAAAGTTAGCTCCAAAACCTAAAGTACCTGATTTAGAACCTTTTAATAATCTGTCTGAAAGCGACAGAAAACAATCATTTAGACAGGCGATAACTACTAGAAAAATAGTTTATGGTAAAATAAGAGTAGGTGGTCCAATAGTGTTTTTAGAATCTACTGCTGATGGCTCTACAGAAAATGTATTTTTACACATGATTGTTATATCTGCATCACATGAAATAAATAGCTTTCAAGAATATTATATTAATGGAAATAAAATTTTACCTAGTCAGTTAGATGCTGATGGTAATGTAAATGATTCAAGCACTCCTTATTTTGATGGCACAACTTCTTTTGTAAGAATACAAAAAGCAACAGGCTCAGCACTCCAACCTGCAAATGCAGATTTAATAAGTGAATCTGGAGGACTTTGGACAAGTGATCATAAATTATCTGGTATTGCCTATGTATATTTAAGATTTAGATTTAATAGAGATTTATGGAGTGGTATTCCTCAATTTGCTTGTGTTATTGAAGGTAAAAAAATACTTGACCCAAGAACAGGAGTTACTGCATATAGTAGAAATCCTGCATTAATATTAAGAGATTATATGACTGACACATTAGGAATGGCGATGTCAGGCTCTAAAATAGATAGTACATCAGTAAATACAGCAGCGAATATTTGTGATGAAACACAAGCATTAGCTAGTGGAGGAACAGAATTAAGATACACAGGTGATGGAATGATTGACACAGGAGTAACCCCAAGACAAAATATAAATGATATATTAACTGCTATGTCTGGTGTTTTAACTTACTCTAATGGTCAGTTTAAAATGTTTGCAGCTAGTACTTCAACTGCTACTATCACATTAGATGAAAATGATGTTATAGGAGAATTAACTACACAAGCTAGATTATCAAGAAAAGATAATTTTAATTCAATTAAAGGAAAGTTTTTATCAGAAGACACTGAATGGGAGCAAACAGACTATCCATCTTTAAGTCCTACTACTTTTATAGATGAAGATAATGGAGAAACGATTTTCAGAGATTTTGATTTACCTTTTACTACATCACAAACAATGGCACAAAGAATAGCTAAAATACAACTATATTTAGCTAGACAACCTTTGACTGTAACTGGAACTTTTAAATGTACTGCATTTGCTTTAGACAATAATGATTTAGTAAAAATAACAAATGCCAGATATGGTTGGAATGAAAAAGTATTTAGAGTATCTTCTTGGAGTTTTGATTCTGGCAGTAATGGTGTTCAGGTAAGAATGACATTAGTGGAATATTCAGCAAGTGCGTATTCTTGGTCTACCACCGAAGAACAAGCATTAGCAGATGCTCCGAATACCACCTTGCCTAATGCGTTTACAGTCGCACCTCCTACAAATTTACAAGCAGTAGAAAATCTAGTTGTAGCAAGAGATAATTCTAGGTTAGCATCAAGTTTAGATATTTCTTTTACTGAATCTGTAGATGCTAGAGTAACAGGATATGAAACTGAATTTAAATTAAC
>Ga0160423_10000620_pt1 | contig 29136 bp, 36 predicted proteins | sample CRUFie14St8metaG_FD_108191 | JGI IMG/M metagenome (GOLD analysis project Ga0160423, IMG submission 108191) | Marine microbial communities from the Costa Rica Dome - CRUD Field 142mm St8 metaG | ecosystem: Environmental > Aquatic > Marine > Oceanic > Photic zone | place: Costa Rica: the Eastern...
AACCTTTGCATGCAATGTGATGACGATTAAGCGTGGGGTGAAGGCACCCCGTTGTGGCATATACCACAACATCCTTTACTACGTCCTTGAGCTTTAGAAACTGTGCTGGGTGTTCAGTTTCCGTTGCAATATTAGAAACTGGCTGGCTACCTATGCAATCATAGTTTCTAAGACTCGAGGTCGTACTGTACTACACATGGAAAACCAGCGCTGCAGGTGTGACATATACGGTGAATAACATTCACGCCACAATTGACACCGTCTCTATGGGGGAAATGTTTGATACGCCAGAGTAAAAATAAGGATTGTTTCTGCTTTAAAAAAGAAAGCATTTATTGTGGATGCTTACCAAGCTCTGCAAAATTAATATCATCATATACCGAAGCGGCATATTGTTCCAGAAGAAAGAGGTCATTCTTTGTTTACAGTGGTATCTCACGCCAACTGAATTTTTTTTTCGGATAAAGATGGTCATGATTTATATGAATGCAAGAGCAACAGTTCCTAATCTTATTTTAGTTAAGAAGTGGACCCAAGAATGTTTTCGAGACTAAATATGTACGAGATGGTATGGAGGCTCTTGAAGTATCTGAATTTTATGGGTTTGCAAGATTGGGATTATGTCCGGAAGATGTGTCTGTTAGTGAAAAAGAACTTCAGCACAAGTATGCATCGAGTAGAGTTCCTGAATTTATATGTGGTTCTACAATGGTGGAAATTAAAAGAATAAAGCTTGATGCTAATTTCAACATAAAGAATATTGTTCGAAAGGCATGTGAAAAGGCCAATTTGACAATTGTCATGAATGAAAAAGTTTCTATATTTTTTATTTGTTATGTTATACCTTTGAGCACAGATGCATTGATGATACGAACTTTGCAAAAAATGGTAAAATCTTATACTGCGGAATTCGTGAGTTGCATTCATGTGAAAAAAATGAATATTGTATTTACCAAAGCACCTGATTTCTGTTTTTCATTTTAGCTGTTTTGACTGTAGTTGTCATCATAACAATCTAAACACAATGTGTAATTTTCTGTGCAAATCAAAGTGTCATCATAATGTAATCTACCTCTTTTATCCTGCATGATCAAAGATGATCCACACATGTTGCAACGTTCAATCACAAAACATGGGAGGTGTTCGTGAATGATAAAGTGACAATCATTTGGTATGTGCTCATGTGCGAGCATGAATTGTATCATTATTATATAGGTTTGAAAATTAGACATGATCTATTTGATGATATCTTCTTGCAATGAGTTCTGCTGAATTTTTCCATAATCCTGGTTTTGTGTGAAAGGTCAAAGTCGTTTGTAAGTTTGAATCGATATCTTCAATACATTTTGACAAGTAATGAAAGTGTTTGTAAAGTTTTTTAACATGTTTATTTATGTTTACATCACACATTTGAATAAGAATTGCACCACATGAGTTTTCATTCAAAACATTTATGCTGACTTGTACGATTCTATGTTTATTAAAGATATCCGGGAATTTGCCCTTGCTCTGATAAAATATTGGGTCCAAAACATCAGCAAATTTTGTGTTTCGAAATGCATTGACGATGAATCCGGAACCTATCGTTGTAAGTTTTTTCTCTAGTTTTGCTTGATTTGTTTTCAAGTAGACAATGATATTTTCTTGAACATCTCTGTATTTTATGATGTGTTGGTCATAATACTCTAAAAATTTATTTATACATTCTAAGGTTTCTTGTTTATCGTAGTATGAAATATCAATTTGAATAATATTTCTGACTCCTTTGAAGAGCAAACACATATTTACAATACATTCTAGGGGCAAGTTCTCAAAATTTTTCCAATGTGAGTACATTAATTTGTGATGTATTTTTGTGAGCAGCGATATAACGAAAGTATAACGAAAGTTATTATGTTTTAGAAAAGAAATGGTATCTGAAAATAAAATAGTTACTACTTTGACATTTTCGTCAATCGTGGGCTTGCTTGTTGTGGGCCTTTTAATTATATGGTTTGGAGTATCGATAAGCATAAAAATCATTTTGACGGTGTTTTTGTTTATATTCTGTGGCATTCTTTACAACATGATTGATTGTGGAAAATTAAGCCGATTATTGGGTTAAAAAATTAAAAAAAAAATCGAAACAATGTGGAATCATGTAAACTCTTACGAGCTTCCCATGGGTGAAACATTTATAATTCAGCGCAACGGCAAACAATTACGAAGTATCATAAAAAAAAAGAATGGTGTAAAACGTATTTCTTGTCAAAGTCGTTTTATGTCGACAATAAAGGCATATTATCAGATAAAATGCCTTGCAGATGAAGATTGTTTGAGAGGAATGAATCCGTATGTATCTGCAGAAAGTGCGAAGAAACTTTCTGTTGAAAACAAACTTTTATGAATGTGTATATTTCAAGCAATTCATGGTGTATTCGGAAATTCTTCCTTCTGGTTTGATCATTTTGTTTGTTTGTATCGTAAACCGTTCTGGATATCTCTGTCTCAGATTTTCGATGATAGAATCTGCATCATGTAACAAGTTATATTGAATTCCATCATTTCTTATATTTATTTCTGCGGTTCCTTGAGAGAAATGATAATTTTTTTTTGTATGCACCGAAAATCTGTTTCCATGAATCGTTCGATTTAAGCTACATAGCATGGTACCGTGATTGTATGAACGATCTAATGCAATGATGAATTCCCAGTCCCGTACAAATGTCATATCTGATGTGAATTCTTTGGGATCCAAGTCTTCAAAAGTCCAATGAGGGTAATCCCTACTTTTTGTGTAAAATTCAAGTGTATGTTTAAATGGTACATATAATTCTAAATTTTTAACATTTAACTCCAAGTACGGAACATCTGCATCGTATATATGGATCATTTTTCATTTACATTTTTTAAAATATACTCCAATATAAACACACTTAAAAATATCGTGATTTTTTTCCATTATGTTCCATTAATCGTTCAGCTAGACGTGTTTCACGTACACCTTCATTTTTTTGACATCCTGTTTTCCATATATTTTGTGGAGCAAAAATATGACATTGATGTCGTGCTCTGGTAATCGCAGTATAAATCATTTCTTTTGTGCTCATGTTCGGTACATAATCCATGCAAAATACAATACAAGAGATTTCAGATCCTTGGTATTTGTGCACAGTCAGACAATAAGAATGTCCAAGTTCATTCGTTCCAGCATTGTATGTCCTGCTACAATTTTCGAATTTGACAGATACTTTTTTCTTTTTTGTGTCCAATTTTAGAATCTTTCCTAAAGCACCATTGCAAACCATAATTTGGCCATTTTCGTAATAGTTTTCTAAATTGATTACGGAATCTGTCAATCTCCACGGAGCACGATTGGACCTTTCTATTTCCTCGCCGTTTGATGGATTGTAGACATTTTGCAGAATCATGTTTGCGTCTAATGCAGATTTGTTAGTCATTACAATCATTTGTACTGTTTCTCCTGCATCGTACAATAATTTTACCTTGTTTGTCGCTTCTTTTAAACAATTCGATGAGAAAGACAATGAAAAGATGGATTCGTTTATTTCTGACCATTCGTACGCAGATCCACGAATAACTTCATGTGATTTTTGAGCAATCAGTGAACCTTCTTTTTGTCGATGAATTTCCAAGAGTTCGATTACGGGAAATACTTCAGAACGGATTAGATCTTTAAGAAGACATCCACTTTCTATGCTTGGTAATTGATTGTGATCTCCAACAATGATCAATCTTTTTACGTTCACTTCTCTTAATAATTTTAGCAACAAATGCGGCGAGAGCATTGAAGATTCGTCGATTATTACGACTTCTTTATTTTCTTCGTTTGATTTTTTCGAGCTTGCGATTGCATAATGTACTGTAGTTGCTGTAACGTTTCCGAGTCCTTCTGATACTCGCACACTTGCTTTTCCAGTTGGTGCCATAACTTTGAATGGTATATTTAACATTGAGAGAATACGAACAATTTCTTTTATGACAATTGTTTTGCCGACACCTGCAAGTCCACAAATTAATGTTGAAATTGACAATGCACTGAGTACTGCTTGTTTTTGTTGAGCATCCAAAAATATAGGTATTTCATCGGCTATATGTTCGAGGTCTATGTTGAGGTCATCATCTTTGAGAATATCTTTAATTTTGGTTGCCAATTCTTCTTCTTCATTATAATGTTCTTTCAAGCATACAAACGATGTATTATTTTCATTGTATGTGCATTGTGATATTGCACTTATGGCGTCAAGTTTGTCTATATTTGCTGGCCATGTATTTTTGTGCTCTTTCATGGATTGGATTAATTTTTCAGCGACATAATCTATATCGAACCAATAGTGTTTTTCGGTATTGAACAAATTTCGAATTACATGTTGTGCATATGCTAATACTCTTTCTGCGTCTTTCGAATTCAGTTTTTTAAATTTTGCAATACTATCCGCTGCTTTCAAAGCTTCAGCCGATTTATTGTATCGAGTTAGTGTGTATGGTTTTTCTTCGACTTGATCAATATGATTTTCGTCTATTTCTGCGCAAAGATTTGAATTCAGAAATGGGAATCGTTTTTGTAAATGAATGGCTTTTTGTGCCTTTTTGAAAGCTTCGTGAACAGATTTGAGCATTTCTGGATTCAACGAAGAAAAGCATGGAGTACCCTTTTCTGACGTGAAAAATGCTTCATATAGATTTGTTTTTTCCTTTATCATTTTTTGTAATGTAATATGGGATATTTCACATCTAGAAAGATGATTTGTGACCGCAAAATTATCTGCATCCGTTGGTAATATGTTATCAATAATTTTGTATTGAACTTTTCGTTGAAAATTTTGTTTCTCCAAATCTGCGGAAAATTTTGTACCAATGGTGATATTTAATGGATCACATGGCCATACTCCTATGACTTCAAATGTCACATGTTCGTCTGAACATTTAATCTTTCCCCAATCATTTTTCGTGGCACTTGCCAGCTCAATTGTTTTGAAAAACATCATTTCAATTATTTTTTGGATAAAAAAATATTTTGATAAATAAATGGAGGATGGTGCAACAGGCGGAGTAACTACAAGTAAGAATAAATTCAGATTTATTCTGATTAATGTGGCATTATTACTTTCAGGATTAGCAGCTGGTCTTATATATCTTGCGACACAATTGCAAACGGAAGAGGGATCTGGTGAAGTTGCGTCTGGTAATTAATTTTTCGAATGTCGTTTGGCATGATGGCCCATAACGAATTTGAAAGCGAATTCTGAAACAGTAAGATCTTCTGTCAATTTTTCAGATGGAAAAAAGGGGTGTACACAACTATGTTTACTCCATTCTTTTCGCATCATCGATAAAGCTTTTCGTACATCTGCGACACTCATATCTTGAATAGCGGATGTCATTTTTTTTTCTTCATCTGATAACTTGATGTCTTCAACTTTCGTTTCAATCATCAGTTTTTTTTATTAAATATACATTTAAAAAAATGACTTTTACCATCAATGAACATTTTGAACAAATGACCGAAGATCAAAAACATCGCTTAAACACAGTGAAGAGTAAGCAACTTGAATATGGTATGACTCCAAGAGCAGATAGTATTCTTACATACAATTATGCCATGGGGAATGTTCCAAAATATTTGGATGATCCATGTATAATTGCAAAAGAACTTGTGATAGTTGATTATATTTATAAAAATACGAATTATGCCGACATCGTAGAAGATGTTATGCGCGAAATTGCAGGATTTGTAAAAAGTTATTATAAACTTGATTGGAATACGACATGGGAGATAGTGAGATTTTACGTGCCGGACATGCTAAAATTCTATTGTATGAGAAAAAATGATATCAAGTTGCCAAATATGAATTAGTATTTTCGCATAATTTCTGCTTGAAATTCGTGCATTTCTTGTAGCCACGACAAATCAAAACCTTGACAATTATTTAATCTTTGAACTTGTTTATTTTCATGACACCAAATGATATCACCTAGTTTGAATAAGACACGAACTCTGCTTTTTCCGTTTTTTTTTATATTAAATGTTTTAGTTGTTATATGTGGAATGTTTTTATTTTTGATGTCTATATTTGTTTTTGAAATCATTTTTTGGTCAGTATCGAATAGAGTTAAGACGACGATTGGACGTTTTTTGCTAAGATAAGAAGCGTGTAATATACCTTTCACAGAGAATGTTTTATCTTTGTGCATTTTCAAATAGATTGTCGTATTTTTAGGTGTTTTTATACTTTTTTTAAAACTATTTGGACGTTCAATCTGTTTTACATCCGGACTCCAATTGACTTTTAATTTTCGCGATGTCTTTTTGAATGAACTTTTTACAGGTTTCTTAAATTTGTTTGTTTTATTCAAACCTTTATATTTCATCTGCAACATTTTCGATTTTTCGCGTAATGTTTTCTTCATTTTGGCAGTGTTTCTTGTGTATAATTTATTACTATTTTTTCGTTTGCTGTTTGTGTCATGAGATTTTTTATTAAGACTTTTATATACCATTTATTGTAAATCAATATTTTTCTAAACCATCTTTCAAAAAAAATCTTTGAAAAAAAATACAAAATGGGTGTGAAAATAATTCCAGACAAACGGTGTAATGTCTTGGGATGCAATCTTTCATATAATCATTCGGGAATGCATCAAGTTGAGATTATAAAACACAATCGTCGTAAATGTTCCGTTGTGACAACAATGGATGATAGCGACAATAAAAGTGCCATATTGAGAACTTCTCCATGCACTGATCGCTCGGATGAGCTTGTGTCACAAGATTCTATTGAGAAAGAACTTATGAAAACCCGTCTAGTATTTCTGAAGAAAACGATTGATGATTTGATTCAGCTTATGTGATTTGTTTTTTATTCGAGGTATTGTTTGAAGGTCTTCCTCGTTTTGCCATTTTGGAAACATTTATGAATACATGCTTACCCAATTGCGAATTGAATATTGGAAATTTAAATAGTAGTCCTCCACACGAGACACACATAGTGTCTTTGTCCATATAGTATATCTGGCCGTATGCTAAATATGTAGGTGATTGTATTTTGTGATCTGATATGTTTACTTTTAATTTTTCACCTACTTTGCATTCTAATAATTCCTTGTGTAGGTCTAATGTCATATGATGATCGACATAAATACGATCAATCATATTGTTCAAGGATTCAATTTTTGTGATTTCGCCGTTCATTATAACAGGTGTATTTATTTGCAAAAACTGATTCGAAAAAATATGATTGGTATAAAAAAAATGTTTGTGTGGACTATTTACCAATGTGAAAATTGTTCACAAGTATTGCGGGCATTCTTAGCTCAGCAAGTCACTCGCAAAAACCTTGATGTTTTATATAAGATTATCAATAATTTGACAGCACATCGTGCACTTAAGAATTTGTTTGAGAACATCGTTTTACATAATTATACACATGCTACGAAAGCGAGTAGGGGAAGTCTTTTAGAAATGACTGCGGGATTAGATTATGTTAATAGAAATGAAAATGCGGGCAAGTTGTATAAAGTTTTGAAACAGTGCAATAAAAGTAATACGAAACCTGCTGTTGTATTTTTAAAAGCATGGTATGAGAATGCATTAAAACGAGAGTTATGGAAGACACACGATTTTTGGTTTCAAACACGAGTAATGTGTATGGATTTGTATACTATACTCAAAATATTTTCTATTCCAAGAGGTTCACATTGTATATTTTATGGAGGAAATTCACATGCAAATACTATGTCAAAAGTTTTGCGAAAATTCAAAGCAAATATGATCGATCCTTCTCGTGATATGAAAATTTTGTGTTCGAATCAAAATCTTTTGAAATTGGAGTCTTATTATTTGAAGGATAGGATGGTTACGATTATAGGTGAACATCATGGTAAAACAAATACTGCATTCGCCAATGATTTGTTAGAGTATTTGCGGAGACAGTGTAATGTAAAACAAAAAATATATTTTCTTATTGAAAAACATATATCTAATAAAAAGGATCCGATTCAAACTCAACTTATGTGTAATATGCCACATATGGCAATACATAAGTTTAGGTGTGACATTTTCACTGAAAAAAATGAGTGTTCGAATTTGAAAATTATTCCTGTGGACAATCGACATTACGACATGGGGTTTCTCAGGATGGAGATATTTGATTTGTGGTACGAATCCGAATCTTTTAGAAAATGTGCGATTGATTTTCATATGGAAATTATGTCGTCGTTACAACGATTGATAAAAGAAATGGAGACGTATTTAAGGTAGCCGTGTCAAATGAATGATTCAAGGGAATCGCGACAGTTGTTAGCAGTTTGATATTTTAAAATTGCACTGGTATCTATAACATCTATCTTTAGATATCGTTTTAGATTTTGAAAGACATTCGTCTAATAAGTTTTTACATTCTGTTGATTCTAATTGTACGATTGGTGTAGATTTCGCTGGTACGATTGCTGTAGATGTTGGCACGGCTAGATTTAATATATTCATTGAATTTTTAGATTCAAAAAAAAACTTATTTTCCAGCTTCTTCAAATTTCAGTGGCTTCGTTCATAATCATCTTAAATATTGGAAATTAGTAATAATGTTCTATATTACCTTGTCAATTGTATCAGTTGTAGAACTTTGTGAGCATTTTGTATACATTCCAAACATGTTATCGCTAAAAGAACAAAAAATAATGGCGTGCACAAAGAATTTAAACATTATTAAACATAAAAATAGAATGAGAATGTATGATAAGATAGAAAAATATCCATTCATTCACAAACAAGTGTGTGATAGATACATGAAAAAAGCACAAGAATTTGATATCACTTTACCAAAATGCATACCTACACATTGTCTCACAAACTATTATGAAGAACACATGACCTTGAAATGGCATCGCGATATTTATGAAAATGATGGGGATGAGGATTTTTCGATTGTGAATTTATCGATTGGTGCTCCTTGCATATTTGGTTATGAAGTGAATGATAGAAGACAATACATAAAACTGAATTCTGGAGACGCAGTAATTTTTGGTGGAAAATCAAGGTTTATTCCTCATTGTGTACATAAAGTATTAATTGACGAATCACCAAGCTGGCTGTCAAGTTCATACAGAATATCATATACATTTAGGGATTCTTCTTCTGTTCTAGGAGAAGAAGAGCGCTTTAAATTTTTTGATGTAAATACGCCACAATTCGATGAGAGCCAAAAAAAATGGAAGTAATTTGCGGTAATTTTTATCATATTTTTTTTTCCGTCCAATATAATGGAAACAAACAATACCTATATATCATACATACGTAAATTTATATTCACACTGATAATGGCGGTCGTAACAACATTAGTAGGAATCATTTTCAATCATTTAGCTCAAAGTTTGACTGATACAGTGACTCAAAATATGTTTCCTGTCGGACTTGTAAAAAATTTGAATCAATACGAAAAACAAATTCATGAAAATATTGTAAATCCAGATAAAATTAGTGACAGGCTTAGCTCAATTGGTGGATTGCAAGAAATAAAAGAAGATATTCAAGCCAATGTTCTTTTACCTCTGAAACACCCTCAAATTTTCTTCAGCAAAGAATCCACTATATTGAGACCAAGTAGAGGGATCATATTACACGGTCCTCCAGGAACTGGAAAAACCATGTTAGCGAGAGCAATTGCAGCAGAAGCCAATGTACCTTTCTTATCACTTGGATTATCTAGTCTTGAGAATAAATATTTTGGAGAAAGTAATAAATTAGTTCAGGGTTTATTCACATTAGCAAGAAAAATTCAGCCCTGTATATTATTTTTTGATGAAATTGATGGCATCATGAAACAACGTAACGAACTTGATCAAAGTGCAGTATATGGCTTGAAAACAGAACTTTTATCTCAAATCGACGGTATGGGAAATCAACCAGATGATTCGATTTTCATCATAGGAACCACAAATAACTTAAGATTGCTAGATTCTGCAATAAAGCGCAGGTTACCAAAATGTTATGAGGTGCTACTCCCAAATGAATCCGAAAGACTGGAAATCATTCTATTGAAAACCCAAGATGATAAAGTATCACCTGATATATTGGAATGGGTTGCGAAACATACGAATAACACATCAGGTTCCGATTTGAATGAAATCATAAGAAGAGCATCTGCTTTTAGATTACAAGAACAATGTCAAGATCAAAATTTCAAATCTCAACTAGAATATGCCACTTGCATAAAAGATATTTACCCGATAATGAGCTTAAAAAAGAAGCATTTTGAAAAAGCCATGACAGCTATGAACATATCATACTCTGAGGACGAAGATATGCAAGAAGAAGATGACGAAGAAGAAGCACCACCTATAGCAAGCGAATAATCAAATTGCCATCAAGCACATGTCTACTTCATTACAAATTGTCTTGCTGTCGCAACAGTTTGGATTTTTTTTAACAAAAGATTTGATACATGCATACACATACTCAGATGTTTCTTTGCTCTGATACCTACCTAAATTCAATATTCTTGCACCATTGAACATATAAACTGTATGGTATCCTTCTTTGAAAATTATATATTCGAAATCAGCTTCTCCAATCTCTGTTTTTTTTTCAGAGCACACTGTACATATATTTAAATCATTCGTTGACAATTTTATGTCTCGTCGGATCGCATCATCGGGTGGACAGTAATACAAGGCACAAGAATATGATGTTATACTCTGAACAGATAACATTTCGAAAAAAAAATATCGAAAAGAAGATGGTAAGCTTTATTTTTTTGGAGCAAGGCAGCAGTGGAAAATGTATCGTATTCTGCGAAAATAAGCAAGAATGCTTGAGAGCGCGATACTCAAAACATGACATCAAGAAAAACTATTCAATCAACAGCAAATCGTTGCCAAGTATACCTTTTATGTTTGGAAAACCCAAGAACTTTCTATCATACTACAAGACAATGTTCCAAAATGTATCACTACACTCGTACAAGGGTCCTAATGCTATCAAAATTGATGTCGCAAAAACTATAAATGCGTTTTCTTTTGTGACAAATGCACACTTTAAAAATGCAATGATTGTCATTGGTTATGCTGAACATTGTTATATGTTACGTTTCTCTTACGACAACGGCAAGTTTTTCCTATCGGATGTCTTTGAAGTGCGTGACAACATCGCGGAAGATATCATACATAATAAGATAGTTCCTCACTCCTATGAATGGAATTTATGTGAAGTTTGTTGCAGCAGTACAACTATGCATTGTAAACACTGCAAGGTAAGATATTGTTCCAAACTTTGTCAAAAGATTGATTGGAAAAACCATAAAAAATATTGTACGAAAAATGATAATGTCTGCATTGAATGTAGTGAATAATTTGTGAAGAAAAAAAAAATTGTAATTATATAAAAGATGCGTTGTGATCAACAAAAAGTTGAATTTCAACCCACTAAATATTTCAATTACCAAGTTTGTACAGGTACAGGAGAAAAAGATAAAGGCTTGTTCATGTCTGGTTTTCCAGTTTTGCACTCTAGATCAAAGAATGAAATGCATGAGTTCGGAAAAACCTTCAATACTTACATGTATGTTGAAGGATCAAAGAATCCTTCAGTCGAATCAGCGTGTTGCGGTGACTGGACCATTGAAATGAAAAAGTTGCTAAAAGGGGAAGTAAAACGAGAAAAAGAAAAGAAAGAAAAGAAAAAAAATTGTGTAGATACAGCAACACGAAACATAAAAGATCATGCAAAAATTATTTGCGTAAGTCGTTCTAATCAAGTATTGCTTCAAGTGTTAAACAAAGAAAATAAAATGACTGGTAAGAATTTTGTTATGGTAGCACCAGAAATATATGCGTTAGATATGCCAACCTTAACATCTGTTTTTGAGAAGCATTCTGAATGTAGATTCGAAGTTCATTACTCTTTATATGATAAATATAGCGCGGCTTTTCATCAATTTGACACCTTTGCGAAAATAGCTGAATTTCAAAACAAATATCCAAATGTTCACTTCTACAGGTATGAAATAGAAGACGCACCAATTCCAGAAGACAAACCAGAACATGTTGTAAAGACGGAAGACGTAATGAGTCATTTGCCTGTTCAACAATGCTTTAAAGAATTTTACACACAAAAAAAACTAAAATTTAAAAGAGAGTTTGCTGTTCCAACACTAGAGTTCCGAACGTTCAAATTCGCGATATCAATCAAAAAATTTACAAAATCCGCAAATTTAAAAACAACTACAGATAAAAACAAACTAGAAAATATATGGAGAGCGGAATCATTAATGCTATCGATAAAAGCAATAAATGTGCAGATTTAATCAACAGTCTGTTGTGCTTGCATATTCTTTTGTACCTCGAATAGTTGTACAAGCAGTGTCGCCAATTTGACGCATATTAGGATCTCTCTTTACATTTTCTTTCATAAAATCTTTGTATAATGAATTGATATATTTTGTCCGTTCATCTGTTGTTTGTCTGTAACTGGGATCTCTTTTAAATGTATATTCGTTGTATTTTTTCTCCATACCTTGCAAAGTGTAATCTTCGGAATTGATTGTACTTGATATACGACGATTTTCAGGATGTTTTACATTATCTTCTGAATCTTCTGGTCTGTTCGGTGTGTCTGCAGGTGTGTCTGAAGGTGTGGGTTGTATTTTTTTATATCTGGGGTTTTCAGTTTTTTTTAAATTTTGAGAAGCGGCTGCAGAAATCGCATAAGAAGATTTGAAATTCTTTTCTTTTACGAATGTGGTATGGTCTTTGAAAAATATATAGCATACAACTGCTGCGATAATTATAAGTGACAAGGGTTTACAATGTGTAGCAATCAAACTTATAATAGACAATATGATAAGTATCATGATTTCATAGTCCATTTTTACTATGATATGATAAAAAAAGTGAATGATCGCTCACGATTTTCCGAAATTTTTTTTCGTAATTTAATTAAATGTGGCAAATAGTATGCGAATGTATGTCGAAACTTACAACACCAAATTTGCAGAATCTTTTGAATTCTTTAAGGGAGAATAATATATGTACAAATACTCAATGTTTTTCTACAATGCAAGATGCTGGGTTTGGATTTATCAATAGCACTCCACCTCCAAATATGTCATTCTTTTTTCTTATGTTTTGTATGTTTGTTGTCCTTTTTATGAATAGACCTTCAAATATTCTGACACATAAAACATCCGAGACAAGATGAATATGAAATTTCTTTTTTTTTATAAATGGAAAATAAAAGAGATATTTTACGAATGATGGAAAAGAATTCTATCCTCATAAATTTGGCATGTGAAAGGGTACAAGAAGTTGTACAAGACATGCGTGAATTGATCGAAATAAAAAGGCTGAAAAAATCCGAGAAAAAATTAATTGAAATTTTAGAATATATTGATGATTTGGATTTACAATTTAAAAATGTCAAGTACAACCTAGAGTTGAGTTATTTATCGTAAACAGCTACTTCTGATGAACCTGCAGCATGAATGGGTAGCATATTATCATCTCTTGGTGTCTGTAGTATGTGAAGTTCGTTACATCTTTTCTGTATATATTCATTAATGTATGGTTCTCTTCCGGTACAACAGTTTCTTAAATAAACATCATCATTACTGAAGCTGTTGACAATGCATTTACATAAGGAATCAACACTTGGTTGGTGGGACATTTTACATGCTTTTGAAAAAAAAATAATGTCGATTCAAAGCACTATCTTTCCAAAGTTGACCTACTATTTTTTCTTTAACAAGTATTGTGTTGTGAAGAAGAAACTTTGACATGTATTTTGTGTCACATGTGTCACATGTATTTTGCGTCATTTGAGAAATTTTAAGGCACAAGCCTGAAATAGTGGATTGTAAAAAAATTGAAAAATCACCCTTCATCCAATTTTCTCCTCCAATTTTTTTTTTTAAAAATATTTTAAGTCGGCGGACTTGTATGCATTTGTTTGAGATGTGCAGTAACTTGTTGGGGCAATGATAATTGTTGCTTACTCTTGGCAAGTTGTACAAATTCTGGCGTAAAACCTTGATAAACTTTATCGTCATCTAATCCAACTTCAGATGTGATTATTGTGATGCATGCAAATTCGTGAAGTTCACAGAAAATGTAATTATTAAACTGCAACATATTACGATTTAGGTTACTCGATAATTCTTCTTCTAATAGGATGGGTCGATTCGGCTGATTGGTTGGAAATGATATATCTCCATCTGCTTTTATATTACAGGTTAACCATATGCGTTGTTTTTTTACAGCATCTTTCCATGAATTGTTTGTTTTCAATTCAAATTTTTCTTCCTTCACATTCACAAACTCAATTGACATCATGTGACGACTTTTAAATGTGTTGAAAAACTGGAAAGCCTTTTTTATCGGTAATAAAAATATGAGATAACCTCTTTGTAGTGTTGTTACACCTTCCTCATTCATATTTTTATTTAAAGTAGTATCCTTACCTTCTGTGGTGGAAGGTTGTCCATTTATTGAAATACAATGCTGATTCAACTCAATAATATTCATATCATTACCAATTTCTTCTAATGTATAAGTTGTCATGTAATTAGTTGGAAAATAAAGTAAGCCTCCGGGAGTCATTCTTATTTTCTTTTCATTGGGAGAATACTTCCACCATTTTGCATTTAAATTCATAAATTCCTTTACATCGACTACTTGTGCATCTCCATCTTCCTGTTTTTTTCGTAGCAATGGCAAAGATGTAAACGAATTCGTTCTACGTAGCTTAGAAGAACCTCTATAATCTATATTCGAGGGGTAAAGTAGATGAATTTTGTTTTCAATACTTTCTAACTTTTGCAAAATGGTGTACATTTATTTATTAATAGATTTTTTTTAAATTCAAAGATAGTCTTTGTGAAATATTCCACAAAAAAGCCTCTTTTCGAGAGGATGTATTTTGCGTCAAGTAAAAAAACTTTTCACTACTTAGTAAAAATGATATTAATTCATGATACATATTATGATTTAGAAAGTATTCGACATAAAGTAGTTGGGGGTGGTATATTACCAGTTTGTAGAAATAAAGAGGGGAAACTAATGATTCTTTTAGGAAGAGAACGATACATTAGTCATTGGCGTGGATCTTTAAAATGGTCAGGTTTTGAAGGAGGAAAAAAAAACGATGAAGATGTTGAAAACATAGCAGCTCGTGAATTCGTTGAGGAAAGTTTGGGAGTAGTAAAATTAAATAACGAACTTACATATTCTACTATAGATACAGTTTTGGATATTTTGAAACAATCGTTGTATTGTATTCGTTTGAATTTGTGCATAAATCATAACGATGCAGATAATGTCGAATCCAGATACCATACAATTTATGTCATTGAAGTTCCTTATCAACCAGAGTGTGTCGAAAAATTTGAAAAAAAGAGAAAAGAACTAGTTCAATTTCGATGTGATCTGACAAAATGGAAGGAATTATTAGAAAGTATACCGAATGAGTTTCCTTTTATACGTGAAGAATCAATCATCAAAGGTAAAAAAGTGAAGGCAATCGTGAATGTTACCCTTGTGAATAATACTTTCTGTGTGCAATATTTATGCGAAGACGGTATGTACAAAATAACAAGGGACAATTTTAAGAATGAATATTCATCTCTATATTATGATTGGTATCTTTTACGATTACAATTGCAAGAAAATGTAAAAATGTTTTCGAAAATTCCAGATTGTATTCGAGTAGAAACGAATTGTTTTGGTTTTATTCAGGACGCAAAACTAAATGATGAATATATAGAAAAACAATCTATTCAATGGTGGAGTATACAGGATTTGAATTCTGTAATACAAAATAGAGGATTTCATAATACTGAATATTTTCGTGCATATTTTTTACCTGTTTTGCAAAGGATTATACAAGAACTTAAGAAGTATGAGTGAAGGCAATATACAAGACATTAGTAATAATATATTTGAGATGTATTCATTTGTTTTAATATTCTTAAATTCACAGTGCTTCATTTTTCGTATAATTTTTTTTGCAGATGCTTTGTTCTTAAAATATATGGATTCAAAATGTTCATGGTTTCTTCTTAAGAATATGTCGGTGTTTTCTGTTTGATCCTTTTCTAAATTTTCAATTTTGTAAATGGTGGAGGATATTTCATCCAATATGAAAAAGCGGAGGCGCGGTAGCGCCCTGCATAATGCATTTATCTCAATGTTATCTGCCCAAATTTTATTTGGTTTGTTGATTATTTCTTTGAGTTCATCCAATGAGAAGTGTTCTCCATTTATGATGTTGAATATATAAACATCATGTTCGATAAGAGAATTTGAAACTATGCGTCGCAAATCATTGGCATCTAAAATATAATTTATCTGATGTGCAACTGCGTGATAAAAACAATTTCCATCTTTTGGGGTGTCTATGATATCGTATTGTAAATTGAGTTCGTCCAGTAAATGAGACATTTTTTTTGAAAAAAAAAAATATTTTTTTTTGGTAAATGTGGTCATTTTCTCTTGTTATAGTAATTTTCGCATGTATCCATGCAATTTTTTCTATCGTTGCTCATATTTGCAATCCACATTCGAATAAAATCGACAATGATATTCTGGAAAATAGCATATTTGTCTGTATAGTGAGTTATAAAGATGAAAATTGGATTCCTGATGTCATTAATATGCTGACATCTTCGAAATGTTTTCAAAGAGTATTTATTGGAGTCATTGAATACATTGAAAAGGAAAGCATTAGTGAGGATATACCAAACAAGTTTAGAAATAATATTAGAGTTAAAACAGTTTCTTCAAAAACTGCAAAACTCTTATCACATGGAAGAAAAGAATGTTTTGAAAATTTGTATAGGAATGAGAAGTATGTATTGTTTACAAAATCTGCTCAATTATGCGACTCGTGGGATGAAATATTGATAAATTATGTCAGAGAAAACGACGAAATGGTTATATCTACAAAACTGGACAATTCTACAGACAGTAAATTTTTGAAAATTAAATCAGTTGAGACCAATAATGTGGTACTTTGTACAGGTGATTTACATTCTTCACATTATATGCAATATATTCCTTCTATTTTATGGTGTGAAGATTTTTCATTTGGCAAAAGTGAGTGTGCATATATATGCTTTTCAGGTGAACATTTTTTGGAAATAGCAGCAAATTATCATGAAGAAGATGTAAAGGTATATCATCCGGGAGCGTGTATAGGGAAAAGAGTGCCACATCCCACTGGTCTGAGAAGTAAAACTACAATATCCTTGGCAAAAAAAGAAAAAGTTGTCGCGTTTCTTAAAAAGATTGGTATTGATATGAAACGGAAACATGTAGCTCCCCAACTTCTTTGTGGACTGACATTAAATCCTAATTCCGAAGAATGTATATCAAAATACGGTTCGATTTGGCAAGCGAAATTAATGATTGAAAATTTAAAATAAAAGTGGACATAAAAAATATTGACTACAAAAAATGTTAAGAGTATTATTTTTGTTTACTTTGTTACATAGAATCTGTAGCATGAATGCAGCTTTTTTTATGGATATGGTTTACAATAGTACACACGGACCGAACACATACTATGGTCTAAATGTCCATTGCTTTGTTTCAAACACAAGTGGTTTTTTGCATGAGTTAAGTGATGATAACACTGAATATATAGATGCAATCACTTTAAATATATATCCTGCCCTAATAATCACTGTATCTACCCAATTTGAATATGTTATAAGTGACGATAATTCTACCGTTGTATTATATTCAAAGAATAAAATGACATCTTCATTGATTGCATCTATATTTGTAGTGTCGTATGCTAGCAACGAATTTTTGGGCAACAATTTCTTGAGCAATACTCTCTTGGAAAACTTGAATTTGCAAAATATTTCTAGTCCTGTGAATTGGCGTAATTCTTCATCTATCATACTTCGTAAAAATTTGTACCCGAATTATAATTTTTGCTATATGCAACTTCAAACATATGACGTTATAAATACTATTTCTTTGAAACATCCAGACATACAACATATGACATTTTATAACAATTCACTGTTTCAATATATTTTTAATATGGCTGAAACGCATGTTATATTTTATACAAATGTTTCAAGTGTAAAAAATTTATATACTATTTCTAATCAATTTCATATTTTAAGTTTACCATACAATACTTCTGTTACATATACTGCATTAGGAGCTACACAAAACGTCTGCTCTTTTTCTGACATAATCAATTCAAATTCTTGTTACAATGACGACAGTACTGTATCTTCTGAAAACATCACATGTAGCATGATTCCTGTGAATTTGTTGCTTAGTTATTGTAACGGTACATTTGATACAGTGTCATTTAATGCGTCTCAACAATGCTGTGTATGTAATGGTGGATACGATACTCACAAAAATATGATTCAAACGAATAATGCAGATCTAAGAAATACAAATGTAGTTTATCTTGAACAAATGATTGATGAAGTTGTTTCTGTAAATTCCACAGATCTTTATTTGGTTGAAATGGAAACCAATTTTCCTATGGATTGTGTTCATTTTACATCTTCTGTTTCAAACGTACTCGGTGCGACATATGAAAACGTCTTCAAATCTAGTTTGGGTTTGATTTTTGATTACACACAGAAATTGAATGCTACAGAATCGTCTCGGTGTTATTCAAAAATAACTTCGCGATTTTACGATATACAGAATGCTATGAATATATACAATTTATTGAAAAGATTGATGAGAATTCATGAAAATCAATCAATTCCAATCATTAATATACATGCGGTGCCATACCATAATTATATAGTAGATGTGAATTCAATCAACGTGGAATATTCTCAAAGATTGCAAAACACATCGTGTGTCGCTGAGATGGATGTGAATGCAACAGCTCTATGATACTCTTTGACGTTTATGGTAATTTGTTGGACCATACCTAAAGTAGTTGTTTGTCAACATATACATGAGTTGAATAAAGAAATTCAAGTAATTTTGATTCACAAAAGGCATAATATAGTGTATCAAATAGCAAAGTTTTTTTTTGTCTTCAAAAGATGCTTTACAAGATATTTCTAGATCATCTTCGTTATGATAAATGCAAACCAATGTATTCAAAGCGATATCAGCAACATTTTGCAAGTTTGTTTTCATCGAAAAAAAAAATAAATGGCGCTCTAGTTGATAAACTCACAAATGTATCAAAAAAATTGTACATTCTGAGTCAAATACTTTTACGACTTCTATTTTCTTTTATTGGCCTCAGCTTTCTTCGCCGCAGTCTCGTTCTAATCGCTTGTGCAAAGTTATCTATTTGAGGAAGTTTGTACATAATAGCTGTTGAATATTTTTTGTCTTTTGTTCGCGGGAATGGACCATTATCAAAACCTAATTTTTTGTAATATGTGAAAAGCTTATGATTTTGAGTTGCATTGGGATCCCTAGTATCGGCTTCTAAGACTATAGGAAACCTTTTAAGGTCGTATTGTGCGAGAACAGCTTTCATCAATTTTTCGCCCAAGCCTTTTTGATTGTAGTATTTTGAGAATTCTCGTCCTTTGCAATAGAACAAGTCTATCTTTACAAATTTTTTATAGGAAGTGTCAATTAAATTCGGGACTGAATACCCATTTAAGAATTGGACAAGATGCTTTTTGTTGAATTTTACTATTGTCAAAAAGCAAATTCGTAAAGGAAAATACTTCGTATCTTCATCTTCTTCATCTTCATCTTCTTCATATTTGTCAATACTCAGTTGTTTGTCAAATTCGACTGGTGGTACTATTCGACTCTTATTTCTACCTTTTGTAATTTCCTTGAAACTTACTATTTCTGCATGGATGGTGTCCAAATGATCTTCTTGTTTTCTTTGCACTACAATTGCAATATCATTTTTTGATACTTCGAATCCAGGTACCTCGTGTACTGTGTATGAAATTTCATCTAGTTTTCTTTTTTTCTTCGGACTTCTGTAAGTAAAATTATTCAAACATTTGACTTGGATTTCTCCTTTCCACATTTTGATATGAATAATTTTTTTATTCTGAAGGGGCCAAACAATAAAACAAAAAAAAATTGAAAAAATGTTTTTCGATGCTCTAAGCTTTTTTTCGGTATGTATATCATTCGTATTTGCCGGTAGCATTATTTACTCATGTCTTGATTTCATCTTCTACTTGTGTGAATTTCATACGCAACCGTCGAAATTGGAAACAATCATTGTACAAGAAGATAAAAATGTAAATACTGATAATTTGTATGTATCCTTGTAAATATTGACATAAATGAGCCTGTTTTTGTTGCATCCGTATATGAAACTTGTTTCTTGTATTCTTCTCGTTGCGTACGCGTCATTCGCTCGAATCAAAATTTTTTACCGAAAAAATCAAGTCACCGAAAGAAAATTTTTCACCAGAGAAACGTTTGCATATTTTTTCAAAGTGTCTTGACCGATGGTGCAAATCACGTAGATCTTGCGAAATCACTGGAATATACGCCTCTTATTTTTAGTTCTGAATTTGTACATGGAGCTGCACACCGTTCTTCATCCAATTGTTTATATTGTGCAAGAGGTCCTTCCCACTTGGTTTTTGAAAATAGTTTTTTTGAAAATAGGTTGTACACATTTGAAAATATGTGCGTTTTATGTGTGCAACAATTCGAAGCATAACCGTCTGGAATTTGATTAATAAATTCGGCAGTACACTCAGGCAAGTCATCCATGTTTTCACACGGAGGTGCTACATCTTCACCGTTTTCGATTCCGTCATAGTCTACTCCAACATACTTTAAAGTGCTGTCGACTTTCCTCTTGTCTTTGGACATACGGTGATATTGATACCTTGTAATATCGTCTTTTAACTTAAAACTATATAAGCATGTATTGAATTGGAGATGATCTTTTTCCTTTTCCTTACAAACATGTAAATATTTTATGTTATCTAATTCTTCTTGTTGCAGTGCAGTCAACTCGTCCTTTGTGAATATAAAACTTTTCGCTTGTGTTGGGCATTGTGTTGTGCGTTTTGCTGTTTCTTTAAAAAAATGTGTAAGCAGCATGTATACAGTAAACACTATACATGTCAATATTACCATTATGACAACCAAAAAATACATTCTTCTAGTCGATGGTATTTTTATTGATTTTATTGATTGTGTATCAGGTGTCTTCAAAGTAAAAGTACTCGTTTTTGTACCAGTGTCATTTTTCGCAAGGCCAGTTTGCATGATTATTTTTTTTAACATACTCGTTTTTGTACCAGTGTCATTTTTCGCAGGGTCAGTTTGCATGATTATTTTTTTTAATGCACAAAAAAAAAGTGAAAAAATCAAGTCACCGAAAGAAAAAAATTTGATGTATTTTCTTGTCTAAATAAGCAACTTAATCTGCTTTGAAGATTTGTGAGATTTCGAAATCTTCGAATAACACACACGCAAATAGTAGTATTGTAATGCCGCATGGTATTATTATCAGTGGTAATAACCAGCTAAAGTATTCGTTCGTAAATGCATATTCTACTGCAATGGTATTATTAGTTATTATAGGTACGGTTGCTTGTCTTATGCTTGAAATGTTTTTTGATAATATTTGAAAGGTCGAAAGAATGTTTTCTTCTGACTCAATGAATGCTTCCGCAGCTCTTGTGATATTTTCAGATGAGTTTTCTCCTGATACTTCAGGAATGGTGAAAATTGCGATAATGTGTACACTTGCTTGTTGAACTTTTATACTTTTATAACATGTTGGTACATGGCATGCTAGGTGGTCTGCCAATGCTAGTAGAAAATCTTGTTGTTGTTCATCTTGAAACGATGTTATATCGCCTGCTATTTCGAACGATAACTCAATGACATGTGACATTTGTAATGTAATTGTTTGTCCTGGTGACAATGGAGGCTGCAATGGAGGCTGCAATGGAGGCTGCAAAGGAGGCTGCAAAGGAGGCTGCAAAGGAGGCTGCAAAGGAGGCTGCAAAGGAGGCTGCGATGGCGGCTGCGATGGCGGCTGCAAAGGAGGCTGCAAAGGAGGCTGCGATGGAGGCTGCAATGGAGGAGTAGTTAGAAGATTGTTGTAGGTATATTGTTTGAAGCTGAAATCGTTTGCAACAAATCGATATCTTGGAGTAAGATCATAAGTGTTATTGTTATCCGTATATTTTAATAAATAAGAGTTACCAACAACACCACCTATAGAGAGAAAATGTCTGTATTCTCCGTTGATGAACCTACCTGATTGTGACATACCTATGATGGTTGTTTCATCATGATCAAAAGCAGTGACAGTACCGTGAGTTGTCATAATATTATTGATCAAAACGCTTATAAATGGTGAGGCTGCTTCTTGAAATTTTATGACATTTTTAGCATGTGAAATGGATCGTGTTGATAAGGATGACATACTTTGAATTGTATTCGTGTGCGTAAATGTACCGTGTCTGGATTTGTAAATTTTGTATCCAGTGCTAGGTTGAATAGTGGTCAATCCACCTTGCCATCCCATTCCCTGGATGCGTTGTGCACCTCCATTTTGCCCTAATATTCTATCACCAACATCCCAGGTGCCCGGTAAAAAATTTTCAATATCTAAAGGTGCGTATAATATATTACCTGCCCAGTTCCATCCAGCATGGAAGTTGTATGTTATATTATTTAATGTGCTTCCAATTATATTGAAGCTGGTATTAGTTGTCGTTTCTAATTTAAACATTTGGTCTACATTCATCGATATTAAACTACCAGACCATCCAAAGTTAAAACGTTGTGAAGCACCATTGCTGGTTAAAATTCTAAAAATGCTATTCGAAGTTAAGACATTTGTTATGGATGTATCATCAGGTAATATATTAAATGAGATCCAATTCCAGCCATGATATAGATTCACATGTTGTGAAGGCAGAGGTGGCATGAGAGGTGGTGGTGGTGACGATTCAGATAGAGGTTCATTAATATACGCTGGTGATGTAGGTGGTGAAAATGGAGGAGACACAGGTGGAAGAGCGACGCACATGTGATCTTGACAGGGTAAACTACAACATGATGGGGTAAAAGTGTTAGGGATAAAAGAATCGTATGAAAAGGAAATTGGTGTCATAAAACACAAGTAAAATAAAATCTTCATTTACTAAATGAAATATATTTTTTAGAGATTCATCTACAAGTGGGCGTTTGTGTCAAAAAAAATTTTTAACAATGAATAATAAATGAATGCGAAAGAAAGTGTTGCTGCATATTGTAAAGCACAAGCGGATATAAATAAAATTGAAAAAATCACAGAAGAACAAAAAAAAAATCTAAATGAACGAATCAAAACATGTAGGTCACTAATAACAGACGAACTTTCATCTAAGAATATTAGTTGTATGGAGGTGTACGATGATAACGAGTCAGAGCCCTTGTATTTTCGCTTAAAACAACCTACACCTAATATGAATATTTCTATTGAGGATATTGTGCAAATTTTGAATAATATGAATATGAATGTTTTAAATTCATGCGCAGAGAAATGCAATAATGACTTACCCAAAATGGTGTCTTCTGCTATTCAAAATTTAGTTCGTGATGAAAAAAAAAAGAATTGTGCTTCTGAAAAGTCTACTCTAAGTATTTCATCTAATAGAGAAAGAGGATATTCAAGAGATGTAACACAAAATGTTTCAAATGAAACTTTACAAATAGCGAAAGATCTTATTCATGCAAGAAAGGAATTGTCTGGTTTGAAGCAAAAAACATCAGAACAAAAAAAACAATCAATGAGTACGCAAAAAGAAGTCGAACAAACAGTAAAAGAAGCATTGAAAGTATCCGATCCTAAAAATATGACGACTAGAGTTCATATGATGCAAGGTGATAGTGAATGGGTGTATTACTTAAGATGCAAGGAGTCGACGAAACCTCCACCTCTAGGGATAAGAAAATTGGTTCCTATAGTGGAAAAATCAGTTGCGTCTCTACTTGATGAGAATGGATTATCTAGGGAATATAATGAATCTCAAAATATTGATAACAAATTTTGGGAGAGTTTATGTGATATTATTTCGAAAGAGGTTGAAATGTACAACAAACAAACGAAAACAACTTCAAAATTGTCTTTAGATCGTGGTGCACCAAGACAACGAAAAAAAGAATAGTTTTAGTCGATATTCACATTAAAAATGATGTCATCTGGTTTTGGTCCGACTTCTTGTTCAATTTCCTTTTCTAATTTTTTGCATAATAAATTGGTTTTTCTTTGACACTTTGATCTTTCCTTTTTTAATCTAGAGATTTCTGGATTTTTATTCCATGCTTCTCGTTGTATTTTCGTCCATTGTTTTTCTAATTCCTTTTCTTTTTCTAAATAATTTTTTCTTTCAATCTTTAATTTGTCTCTAATTCTTCCTAATTTTGAATTTTTCTTTATTACTCTTGTGCGTTTCTGATTATAATTCCGTATACATCGTTCATGTTCTCTGGCAAGTCGTTCTAAATTATTGTACATCAAAATGTCGTCATCTTGACGGGTTGTGATTTCAGGATCTTTTGTCCTACAAATCGGACATCTTGCGTCATATTGTGCAGCTTTCAGTTCACATTTGGTGTGAATTTTGTGCAAACATATAGGCATGCATAAAACATTATCATCTTCATGTATATCTTCATAGCATATTGGACATTTTGTATTTTCCATTTATTCAATAATAGAGAAAATATACTTTGAGAAACCACACAAACTATGTTCACTTTTTATTGTAGGCTTTGAGTTTCTAAAGGCTGCTTTCTAAGACTCGAAGTTGTACTGTATTTACAGCTTGTTAAAAGTAATACACAAATGTTATGAGAATAAAAAAAGTTTTTAAAATTAATGTTTTCAAATTTTCGCTTTCGCAGAAAACCACATGTGAAAATTTTAAACGATTCTTCAGTGCATATCACATTTTTTTCTGGAAAAAGTATAGTTGTAAAAGAATCCGATTTGGATATAAAAATTGTTCAGCGAACAAATGTGGATGATGGTATTCGTAGGCAAGCATATGACATAGATGCTTTGAACCAAACAAGTCATTTACCAAGATCAATTATGTGTCCAATAACGAAGATGCCTCTATGTGATCCTGTTATGTGTTCCGATGGTTATTCTTACGAACGTAGTGAAATCACGAAGTGGCTGAAAAGGAATCAAACTTCTCCTTACACAGGCAAGGTACTGGAAGATGTCTATATTAGTCCAAACCATACTCTTAGAAATACAATATCTGAAATGATTAGATAAAATTTTTTTCACATACTTTATTTAAATATATTTGGTCGTGGGTTTATTGGCCTGTGAAGAGGTGGCATGGGTGTGTATTTTTTTGGAACTGGTGTGTGTTTTGGTGTCACTTCAGGTTTGATCTCCAATTTTTTGAGTTCGTTTTGTAATTGATTTAATTCTACCTTTTTCTCATTCAATATTTCTTGTGTTATTATAATCTCATACTGTTTTTCTTTTATTTTCTTATTCAATTCGAATTTTTCCTGTTTTGTTTTTTCCATGAGAAGGTTTGCTTGTATATTTGCTGCTTCTATCATATTAATACGCTCAATATCTCTCTCATCGTGTACAGTCAGTTTCAAGTTGACGGTATAATGAAGAATAACACTTTTCCAATCTTCTATTTTTTTCGGGATGAAGCAGTTTTCAAAGAAATTTTCTTTTATCCGAAGATTTCGATCGAGATTCAATTTTCTTAATTGTAACTGTTTTTGCACATAATTTGTATTTAATAAATCCGCTATAGTAGGACGAAGACGTGGTTGTATATTTATAAGTCTTCGTAGGAGATTCTTCAATTCATGCCGGTATGGAGTATAGTATATAATATTGAATCTTCCAGAAAATATTTTGCATTTTAATTCTGATATATTTTCCGCATAAAATGCAGGCTTTAATGTCATAAGTTCATACAAAATACATCCCAATGCCCAAATATCTACCTTAATATCATATCGTTCACGTTTATATATTTCAGGTGACATATATAAGGGTGTTCCTATTTGTGTTTGACCATACATCATGTAATTTCGCATAATTTTAATAATTCCTAAATCTCCAATTTTCACATTATTATATCTATCTATAAATACATTCGCAGGTTTCATATCGCGATGAATTATGTTAAATTTGTGGAGATATGATAATCCAACACTAATTTGTAAAAAGTAGTGCCATATTTCATTTTCTGAAAATATTGTTTGTGTTTTTTGCTTGTTTTTTATGATTAAGCTTAAATCGCCTTTTTCAGCATATTCTGTGACTAAACACAAATAGTTCATATCTATAAAACACGATTTGAATCTTATAATATAGTCTGATTCGTGGGATGCGAGAAGTCGAAGTTCGTTCATCACGAATAACTTTTCACTGTGCTGTATTGGGTGTATTTTAATTTGTTTTAATGCATAAATCTTTGAATTTTTACGGTTTAATACCTTGTATACTTTTCCATAGCTTCCTTTTCCAATTGTTTTCTGAAATGTATAATCAGAAATGTTCATTACATAATACAAATAAATTAAGACTCGGTGAAATTTTTTTCGAAACAAAAATACGAAATATGTCGCAAGAACTGAATTTTGAAGAACGGAAACTCAAGTATTTTTACGCCAAAGTTGCGCAGAACAAGATGTTGTGTGTAGCGTATAAGTTTATTCCATGTGAAACAACCAATAATACAGTGTTTATCAATGCTGCTGGATGTATAATGGAATATTCTGGATCAGCTTTACCAAAACGTAAAATGCGACACACAGCTTCTTGCAGGCTGAGTATGAGGCCACTGAGATGGCAACATACGTTCGAAGATGACAGATCTTATTTTCGTCGTTTGCATATTCAGGAAGTTGTTCGTGCAAATAATTGCAAAGGTTCAAGAAAATTGTCGTATATTTCTGAATATTTCACTGAGAGTACGATGAAAAGCACGATTCAAGATTGTCATTATTTACCTTCTCCAATCGCATCTCCTCAACAATATGCAAGAAGTAATACCAAATTTCAGTTGACCAACGATTGAGGCACCAAGGATTGAGAGGCATCAAGGATTGAGAGGCACCAAGGATTGAGAGGCACCAAGGATTGAGAGGCACCAAGGATTGAGAGGCACCAAGGATTGAGGCTAAAAACAAAAACAGCAATATTTTAGTTTTAATGAATTCGTATTTTTCTGTTTGCTTTGCATACTTTTGAATATTTCCATGTCGAGTTGATTTATAATATTTCTTTGTTCAATTGGAATTATATTTTGTATAAGTTTTAATTTATGGCTTAGTGCGCGTTTTTGTAGTATACTTAATTTATTTGTATGAATTGTATGAAAAAAATGGGGAGGTTTCTTTTGTAGTGCATCAGTGTTCAGCATAATAACTTGTCCCCAATTTTCACTCAAATCAACCTGCATTGTCGGTGGTAGGTTAATTTGTGAAACTTGAGAACGTAAAAGTGTATATGCTTTTTCATTCTCAGTTCGGCTCGATAACGAGAATGAACTCCAGGAATTGATGATTTCTGCATTTTCTTTATGAGATATTTTGTCATGGTAGAGTTTTTGGTTTTCTTCAGTCCATTTTTGTTTTCTTGTATCTTGATCAAGGCATGATGCATCTGCTAGTTTCTCAATGATATTACCAACATCTACAATGGATTTGATAAAAGATGGGGAATAATCCATTGTGAGTTTTTCGACATATTCATTGTCGACCTGTTCATCATTACATGCACAAATATATAGATAGCACATGTCCTTGTATAATATTAATGCGTCTTTTGAGTCTATATTGGATAATACATCATATATTCTTTTTCTTTTTATTTCAGTTATACCATTTTTACTTTTGGAGATTTGTTTTAATATTATTTCAAATTTATTTTTTTTTGGTCTCAAGTATTGTCGAAGGTTATGCAAAAATTTCATCTTGTTATTTTCAATCAAAAAAAATTTTTTTTCAAGAACTTTCCATTACAGAAGTCGAAAAACGGGAAGATGCAGAATACGGATTTAAAAAAAAATAAAATGGAAATAAAAAATAAATGTCCTGCGCAATTTGTATGGAGGATATAGATACAACTGTTCTGGATGTAAGTAGAGCTCTTCTTTCATGTGGACATGAATATCATCCCAAATGTATATTGGAATGGTTTAAAAAGTCAGATACTTGTCCTACATGTAGAGAGCCACATATTAAAAGAGAAAATGCTGAATCGACAGATGAAGTTGTGTCTAGAGAAAGTATAGCATCGCTAATAAATACTATAGATCAACAAGTTTTATCAACTCAGCTCAATCTAGAGAATATTACAAGAGATACATTGCAAACTGGTAGACTTATAAGTAGCAGAGTTCATTTGAGTGATATTACGAATTCTCATGCGAATTTTTTCATGAATGATTTTTTCAACAACAACTCATAGAGCGTGATTTTTTAGTTTTGCAACACTTTTGTAAATTTGATGTGTAGGTTGTTGGTGAAATTATAATTACAATTTATCAAATCTGCATCACTTTCATATAAAACAAAGAATGTTTGTAAATTTGGGCTGGAAAGTGGAGGTATTGGACAATATGGAATATCATAGTAGAGAATATTAGAGTATTCTACGACAGAATATCTTTCACTATTACGTGTTGGACTTGACGATGTTACGAGAATTATTTCGTTATTATTTGTAACTGTGTTTGTGTTTTCGATTTGAAATGTATAAGGCAAACTAAAAGTTGATATGTTTACTGTGAATTTGTACTTTGTAAGTGGATTCAAACATTCGATATTTGGTGTGAATGTGAATATTTTGGATGTTTTTGGATCAGGATTTGTGACTATGATTTGGACATTATCATTGTATGGTGTATATGGTGGATTGGGAGGACTGAGAGGAGGTGATGGTGGTAGACCAACAGATCCTGGCGGAGATGGACTTGGATATTTTGGAGAAGGAGGAGGTGGTGGTGAGGGTTCGGGTGATGGTGGCGGTGGAAAGAAAGGTGGCTCGGGCGGTTCTATAGGAGGTGGTGGTGGTTTGGGAGAAGGTGGCGGAGGCGGTGGCGGAGGTGGTGGTGAGGGAGAAGGCGGAGGGGGAGGTGGTGGTGGTGGTGGCGGTAGTGGCGAAGGCGGGGGCGGGGGAGGGGAAGGAGGAGGACTGGGTTCAGGTGAAGGTGG
>Ga0160423_10000621_pt1 | contig 29133 bp, 22 predicted proteins | sample CRUFie14St8metaG_FD_108191 | JGI IMG/M metagenome (GOLD analysis project Ga0160423, IMG submission 108191) | Marine microbial communities from the Costa Rica Dome - CRUD Field 142mm St8 metaG | ecosystem: Environmental > Aquatic > Marine > Oceanic > Photic zone | place: Costa Rica: the Eastern...
ACTTGGCGGCCTCCTCGTTGTGGGCTCCGAAAGCGAATTGAATCGTAGCCGAGTCAGCGGGCTCGGTGGAATGATCTGAAAATGCCATATGGACAGCCTGGGCGCGCGTGGTTCCTGCGGGAGGATTCTGCATCGCCTTGAGCGCTTCGTGGAAGGCGGGATGGCGAAAGTCGGTTTCGCCTTCGTGCCGGTCCACGCGGTCCAGAAAGGAGGCGATCTCGAGGAGCTTGAACCGCGCATCCATGAAGTAGAGGTCCTGGATGTCTTTCTTCGTTGGCATCTGGGTAAGCTAGTTTGGATTTGGAATTACTCAACGCCGGCGACCCGCTCGTAGAAGTCAGGGTTTAGCTCGGCGAGAGGTTCTTTGAGTGGGGCTAATTCCTCAGCCGGTCCGTGAATCTCAAGGCGGTAGAGCTCGGAAAAGGTAAGGGCTTGTTCGATTTGAGCGCCGACGTTTTCGAGGTGGGCGAGAACTCCGGCGGCCCCGACATAGGCTTCACGACAGAAGACCTGATCACCGGAGACGGAGAAATCGTAGTAAAGGCAGGTGTCCTCAGTGGAGGTGCGGGTGATGAATTCCTTCATCAGGGCTTTGAAGTCGTCGAGTTTTCCTTCCTGGACTTTGAAATACGGATTAATGCTGACTGCTTGAGAGAATTGACTCATGGAAGTAATCTTCCCGGAGATGCCCGGCTCGACAAGGCAGAAAAAAGCCCGGCCCTGGAAAAGGCGAAGCTTTATGGGATTGAGAGTAATCAAGACGCTGGCGATCTCCAGGATACTTGGAGGTGCCGTCGTGGTCAGCGGTATGGCTGTCTCGCCTTTTGCCAATTCATGGGACAGACTCCGGCGTGCTGAGGAGGTGCTGGATGACGCCTCGGCCCTTGGGGGTAGGGCCAGGGCCGATGAGGACTGACATGGGCGGGTAAGTATGGAGGTGGGACAAGACGGTCAGGTGGAATAAAAATACCCAACTCGGTTTGTAAGGAGTGAGAAATCTTGATTGGAGAATACCGGCGCTGGTCAAATCATTGAGATGAGTTAATATTTAAGAGTATTTTCACGAACGATGCCAATTTTTCTTTTTCTCCTGATCGCAATTTCCGGCTTCCTTTGGGCTGACGAGGGAAAGCCTCCGAATGGTGATGAGGCGCTGCGGGTGCAGATTTTCTTGGATCAGAAATGCTTCGGTCCGGGTTTTCTCGATGGGAAACCAGGTAATTTCACCTCCAGGGCGGCATATTCGTATAATCGCTTTCAAGGCCGATCTCCCGGAAACTGGGCTCCTCTCGTCGTGGAGGCTCTCGAAGGTGTTGAGACATTATACGCCATTGCCACTGTGCCCTCTCTGGCCACGGATTTTGTGAATCCCAGGTTGCCGACAGAAAAGTCTCTTCAGGCAGAGGAGAAATTGATGGCCTACCGGAGCTATCTGGAATTTATGGCCGAGCGTTATCACACTTCGGAGTCATTTCTGATTGAGATGAATGGGAAAAAGAAATGCTACGGACTTCGACCGGGTCGAACTTTGAAAGTTCCGAATATCGAGCCCTTTCAGATTGAAAAGCTGGCGGCGGGGCGGATGCACAAGGCAGACGAGGTTTTGAGTCGGCGCAATATCGTGATTGATACCAAGAATAAGCAGCTGTTTATTTATGACCCGGATGGCCCGGTGACTGCGATTCCGGGAGCTGCTTTGGTCGTTTCAGAGGATGATGCGGAACCATTGGGACGGGTTGTGGCGATGTTTCCGGTCACTCCGGGGCAGGAGGAGTTTATTCACCGGGGAGTTTGGGAGCTGAGAAACTCGATTGAATTTCCGACCTGGCGTTACGATCCGAAGCTCTTGAAGGAGGGGAAGCGTGGGAAGGATGCCTTGCAAATCCCCCATGGACCGAATAATCCGGTGGGCGTGATTTGGAATGGTCTTTCTAAGTCAGGCATCGGGATTCACGGGACCTCCAGTCCAAGAACCATCGGTCGGGCTCAAAGCGCGGGATGTTATCGCCTTTCCAATTGGGATGCAGCCCGGTTTCCAAAATACGCTCGGCTTGGAGCGCGGGTGATAGTGCGTTAAAAGTAGACCATGAGCGCTCCGAAAATCATGGCCATTCGCATGGGGATATATGCCCTTTTGATTGGCTATCTTTTGCTCGATCTCTTTGTCTTCAGAGGACCGCTTAAGAAGACACTCACCGAACCTCAGCTGGATACCGAGGCTGCCATCGCGGAAGCCAAAGCGCAGGGGATCGTGGCGCGAGTGTATTACGAGCCGATTTACCGGAAGCAAGTGGAAGAGCGAATGAAGGAATACCTGTGGAGGCGGGGGCGGACGCCGGAGGAGACAACATTTGGCGAACGAAAAAGTCTTCGCAAGGTTCTCCTCGATGAGATGATCGACGAGCTATTGGTTAAGATCCAAGTCAAGGTTTCGCCAATTGATGAGTATGCCGTCGATCAGGATGAGTTGAAGCAGGCAATGGAGATTGAGGAGAAACGCCTCGGTGTTACCTTCGATGAACTGGCCAATCGATCCGGATGGCAGGGGACGGAAGAGCTGGAAATGCGACTGGGTGCGCGTATTCAGCGTGAGAATTATCTTAAAAAGAAGATCCTCGCCGATGTCAGCGAGAAAGAGGCCCGGGCTTGGTATGAAGAGAGAAAGGGTGAATTTGTTTCACCCGAACGTCGTAAGGTTAAATGGCGCTCTCATGACGAGGACGAATTTCAAGAGGAGTGGGTCGATACCTCAAAATTGCCCAGAGAAATTGCTGAAGGAATTTTTAAATTATCGGTTGGTGCTCAAGAAAAACTCGGTGGCTATGAGATCAAGTTGTCGGAGATCCAAGAGGCCAGAAGCCATTCGTTTGAAGAGGTTAAAGACTTGATCATTGAAGCTTTAACCAGCTATCAACGCGATGAGGGCTGGAAGTCTTTCCGTCGCGAACTCCTCCGCGCGAGAGCGAAAGGGGATAAGGTTAATAAGGATAAGATTCAGATTTTTGAAGAGAACCTGATTGAGAAGTAGATAAAAATTCCAGCACTCATCGACTCTGAAGTTTCTTCTTTGCTGCGTGCGTGATTGAGTTACAGCTTGATCTCAAATCCCAGTGCTTTGGAGAGAAAGGAGTATTTGTCGACGACTTGTTCGATTTGTTTGGAGGTTGGAGTTCCTGCGCCGTGGCCGGCTTTGGTTTCGATTCGGATTAAACTCGGGGCGCCACCTGCTTGAGCAGCCTGAAGGGCGGCGGCGAATTTGAAGGAGTGAGATGGGACGACCCGGTCGTCGTGGTCTGAAGTCGTGACCATGGTCGCAGGGTATTTCGTTCCTTTCTTCAGGTTGTGATAGGGCGAATACCCGAGTAGGTATTTGAATTCATCGGCGTTTTTATCGGGGAAGCCGTATTCCGCCTGCCAGGCCCAGCCGATGGTGAATTTTTGAAAGCGTAGCATGTCCATGACTCCGACTGCGGGGAGACAGGCTCCGTAGAGATCGGGGCGTTGGGTGAGACATGCTCCAACGAGGAGGCCGCCGTTGGAGCCCCCTGCAATGGCGAGGCGCGGACTGGAGGTGTATTTTTTTGCGATGAGGTGTTCGGCACAGGCGATGAAGTCATCGAAGACGTTTTGCTTTTTCGTTTTCATACCGGCCTGGTGCCATTCCTCGCCGTATTCACCACCGCCGCGAAGATTTGCGAGGACATAAATCCCGCCCATGTCGAGCCAGGCAATATTGGAAGCGCGATAGGATGGTGTGAGCGAGATGTTGAACCCACCGTAGGCGTAGAGGTAAGTGGGGTGAGAGCCGTCGAGTTTGATGCCTTTCTTGTGAACGACAAACATGGGGACTTTGGTGCCATCCTTGGAGGTCGCGAAGATTTGCGATGACTCGTAATCGTTTTGATTGAACTTGGTGTTTGGGGCGCGGTAGAGCGTCGATTTGTTTGAGGTCACCTCGTAATGGTAAATCGTCCCAGGCGTGGTGAAGGAGGTGAAGCCATAGTAGAATTCCTTGTCGTCGGGTTTGCCGCCGATGCTGTAAGCCGTGCCGAGTCCGGGGAGTTTGAGGTCGGGGAGAGGGGAGCCGTCGACTTTAAAGCGACGAACTTGGGAGTGGGCGTCCTTCATGTATTCTGCGATGAGAATGCCACCGACGTGAGACACTCCATCGAGGGTTTCGGCGGTTTGAGGGATGATCGTTTTCCAGTTGGAGGGTTCGGGCTTGGCGAGATCGACAGAGACGAGTTTTTGTCGAGGGGCATCACGGTCTGTTTGGATGAGAAATTTGGAGTCGATGTTTCCGGTGAGGCTGTATGAAGCATCGAATTTGTTGAAGAGCTCGATGACTTTGGAGTTGGGCTTGGAGAGGTCCTTGTAGAAAAGGCCGTTCTTGGTGTCGGTGCCTTGAGAGATTTGAATGATGAGGAAGCGTTTGTCATTGGTCAGTCCGGTGTAGAGGCCCCACTTTGGGTGATCGGGACGTTCGTAGACGAGAGTGTCCTCTGACTGCGCGGTGCCAAGCTTGTGGTAGTAGATTTTCTTGTCGGTGTTGGCGGCCATCATCTCTTCGCCTTTTTTTGGTGTGGGGAAGCGTCCGTAATAAAAGCCCTTATTGTCGCCTGACCAAGTGGCGTTGGAGAATTTCGACCACTTGAGGTGGTCGCCCAGATCCTTGCCGGTGTCGATGTCGCGGACTTTCCATTCGACCCAATCGGAGCCAGATGCGGAGAGGCTGTAGGCCATGTATTTTCCGTTGTGGGAGATGGAGATGTCCTTGAGTGCGACCGTGCCGTCTCCCGAGAGTTTGTTGGGGTCGAAGAGAACCTTGGGTTTCTTCCTGAGATCCTTGGTGGTGTAGAAAACCGATTGGTCCTGCAGGCCATCGTTTCGATGGAAAAAGTAACGTCCGCCCTTTTTGGAGGGAGCGCTGATGCGTTCGACGTTCCAAATGTTGGTGAGATGTCTCTCGAGCTTGTCGCGACCGGGGATTTTATTGAGGTACTCTTCAGTGACGGTATTTTGGGCTTTGACCCACTCCGCGGTTTGTCTCGAATTGAGATCTTCTAGCCAACGGTAGTTGTCGGAAACGTCTATGCCGTGGATTTTCTCGGTAAGCGGCTTTGGATGGGAATCAGGATAGGTCAACTTTTCGGCTGAGAGATTTGCGGTAAGCATGGCAAAAAGGCAGGTGCGTTTCATGCTGCTAAACTAGGGGGTCTTTCCTGAGATGCAAGCTAGGTAAGAAGGGTTTGAACTGCAAAAGTGCTGGCGTAAGAAATTCCATTTTCACAGTAACACGATGAAAAAAGAAGGTCGGAATCTGGAGTGATTCGACTGGCAACGGAAACGATGCGAGTCCGGTTGGCAGCGTCAATTTCGGAGGGCCCATCACCTGCCGCGGTGGACGAGATCCCGGACTGCTCCGCACGAGGAGAAGAGGATGGTTTCTCTGGTATTGCTCGCAGATGATTTCGAGTCCGAGAGGACGTCCTTTTTTTATTGATCAGTCAGAGGGTGACAGGAGGAGTTATTGTGGGGACTTCTGCAGTTTCAGGAGCGAAGAATTAATAGCATGAGAAAAGCAGCGGCCTTGTGGCCGCTGCTTTTGAAAGATCTTTAAAGAAAAGGAACCTACTTTTTCTTCTTATCGCTTTTGTCGAGGTCTTTGCTGTTTTCGAGAACCTTGTCGACAAGGCCGAATTTGACGGCTTCTTCCGGGGACATGTAATTGTCGCGGTCGGAGGCCGTTTCGATTTCCTTAGCGGTTTTGCCGCTGTGGTGGCCAAGAATGTCGTTGAGACGACGCTTCAGGCTATACATGAACTCAACGGTGCGTTCGACGTCAGCGGCAGTGCCCTGCGCCCCGCCGGAGACCTGGTGGATCATGACGTGGGAGTTGGGCAGGCAGAAGCGCTTTCCCTTGGTTCCTGCAGTAAGCAGAACGGATCCCATGGAGGCGCAGATGCCGATGCAGTAGGTGTTCACATCACAGGTGAGGAACTGCATGGTGTCGTAGATAGCCAGTCCGGCGGTGACGGAGCCCCCGGGGGAGTTGATGTAGATGTGGATGTCCTTTTTTGGGTCCTGCATCTGGAGGAAAAGCATCTGGGCGATGACGGAGTTGGCCACGCCGTCGTCGATACCGGTGCCGATGAAAATAATGCGGTCCTTGAGGAGGCGCGAGTAGATGTCAAAGGCACGTTCGCCACGACCATCGGTCTCGATGACGGTGGGAATGAAGTAATTGTTTTGTGGCGCGATGTCGTCGCCGGAGTCCATTGTGGGAATCATTGCTTAGTTCTCTTCGGTTTCTTCAGGTTTTGGTGCAACCTCCGAGATGCTCGCGTGCTCCAGCAGAAAGTCAATGGCGTTACTGAAGAGCATGTTTTGACGGACATTGCTGAGTGTGCCGTCTTTTTGAATCTGCTTCATATATTTCTTCACCGGTTGCTTGGCCTGTTTGGCCATCGCGGTGACGCGCTGAAGAACAGCGTTGCTATCGACTTTGATTTCCTCGGCTGCGGCGATCTTCTGGAGAAGGAAGTTGGTTTTGAGGTTGTTCTTTGCGCGCTCTTGGGCTCCGGCGAAGAGCTCTTCCTGACGCTCGGCGATGTCATCTTCGCTCATGCCGGACTGCATGCCTTCCTGCACCATGGAGTCAGCCTGCCCCTGGGTCTCAGCAGCGATAAATTCCTCGGGGAGTTCAAAGTCGATGTTCTCGTGAAGTTTGGCGAGGACAGCATTGATTTTGAATTCTTCGACCTTGCGGCTTTGCTGCATTTTGAGGTCTTCGCGAATGAGCTCCTTGACCTCTTCGAGAGTTTTGCCGGGCTCGATCTTTTCCGCGAACTCATCGTTGAGCTCGGGAAGGGTTTCGGTTTTCATGCCGGTGATTTTAACGGCAAAGAGGGCTTCCTGATCGCGGAGAGCTTCGATGGGGAAGTCTTCGGGAAGGGTAATTTTGATTTCTTTATCGTCGTCAACCTTGCATCCGATGAGTTCGTCGGTGAATCCAGGGAAGAAGGCCTCGTCTTCGATGCGAATCCAGTAGCCTTCGTTGGATGCGAGAGGCTTGGCCTGCTCGCCGCCGACTTCGTCGAGGGGTTTGCCATCGACGGTGCCGGTGAAGTCGATCACGGCGAGGTCACCGTCTTCGAGAGCGCGGTCCTCGATGTCCTGATAGTCGGCGAAGCGCTGTTGAAGCTGCTCGAGGTTTTCGTCGATGATCTCCTCGGTGATCTCGACTTTGGGGATTTCAATTTCGAGTCCCTTGTATTCGGGAAGTTCAAATTCAGGTGAGAGGATGAGCTCGGTGTCGAAGGAGAAAGTTCCATCGGCTGAATGAGCGACGTTTTTGGGGTTTTTGACGTTGAGAACCTCAACTTCCTCGTTTTCCTTTAGTGCTTGCTGAATGCTGCTCTGGAAGAGGCGGTTCTCGACCTCAGCGGAAATGTCCTCGCCGTGGCGTTTCTCAATGACGGCCTTGGGGGCTTTCCCGGGGCGGAATCCTGGAATTTTTGCCTGAGACATGAAGGCTTTGATGACTTGGTTGCGCTCCTTGGTGACGGTCTCGGCGGGGACTTCGATACTTAGGGTAGCGATACAATTTTCTTTTTTCTCCAGGCGGATGTTCATGACGAAATAGGTCTGCGCTTTCGCGGGGGCGTGAAGCTAGTGAGGATCGGCAGAGAGGTCAAGGGGAGGAAAAGGGGATTTTTCGGTGGGAATGTCTGAATTTGAGGGGTCATTGGTCTTGACGAGGCGGGGGCTGGGTGAGCGTAATCTTCGCTATCCTTCAACCCTTTAATTTTCATGCAAAATTTCCCATTCGTGAAACAAACGGTCCGACTCCTCGTGATGGGCGGGATCCTTCTTGCTGGCCCCACATTTGTGGAGACAGCCCCAGCCCAAAATTTCCTTCTCGAGGCGAACCAATTTGAAGGGAAAACAGTCAGGAGCGTGATCATTCGATACCGTGGTGCCAAAACGGTAACTGAAGCTCGTCTGCGGACACACATGGCGGTTGCTGCTGGAAAGAAATATAGCCAGACTATGCTCGATGAAGATATTCGCACACTCTATTCAAGCGGGCTGGTTGACGACGTGAAGTTCTACGCTAAGAACGTGGAAGATGGCGTCGAGGTAACGGCGGAGGTGGTAACCCGTCGTTTGATAGCCGGATTGAGATTTTCAGGAAATAGTAAGTTCACTGATCGTAAGCTAGCCAACGAGTCCGGACTTGGAGTCGGTCAGATCTTGAGTGATGAGCAGATCATTGAGGCCCGTAAGAAAGTTGAGAAGCTCTATCTGGATTATGGTTATCCTGATATCGAGGTGAAGCACGGTCTGCAGCCGACGGCCCGCCCAGGCTATGCCGATCTGGTCTTTGTGCTAAACGAAGGCGACAAAAATGAGATTCGCAATATTCGGTTCGAGGGGAACTCAGCTTACAAAGATGCCGATTTGCGTAAGGAAATGTCGACGAAACAAAAGGGATTTTTTTCTTGGTTCACTAAATCTGGACGGATCAACGCGGTGGCATTAGATGAGGACCTGGAGAAAGTGGCAGATTATTACCGAAGCCGCGGATACTGGAAGGTTCGGGTGGGCAATCCTAAGCGGTTATCAGTTGCAAACGAACAGGTCGATTTGATTATCCCGGTAAATGAGGGGGCGAGGTATACCGTGAATTCGGTCAACTTCCCAAATCTCACCGTCTTCACTCCGAAGGAACTCATGCCGGCGCTTACTTTGATTGAAGGGATGCCTTTTTCATCGAAGAAAGTGCGTGACGACATTCGCATGATCCGAGATTACTTTGGCTCGCGTGGATATGCCGATGCAGCGGTCGTGCCCGATGTGCGTGAGATTTCCGATTCCAAAGTGAATATCTTCTATCGCGTGACCCGTGGAAAAATCTTCAAGGTGGGTCGGGTGAATATTCAAGGAAATGTCAAAAGCCAGGACCGCGTGATCCGCCGCGAGGTTGCGGAAGGAATGCGTCCGGGTGAAAATTTTAACTCAGTGGATCTTGAGTCGACAAAGCGTCGCCTAAGGAACTTGAACTACTTTTCCGATGTGCAGGTTTCCAGCGCCAATAGCTCCCAGAGCGGCTATCGTGATGTCAATATTCTCGTCGGCGAGACCAACACAGGAAATGTTAACTTCGGGATGGGATTTAGCTCGGTGGATAACATCGTGGGCTTTGTTAATTTGGAGCAAACCAACTTTGATGTCACGAACTGGGGTCGATTTACCGGGGCTGGACAACGATTTAGTGCCAGTTTGAGAGCGGGCGCTCAGCGTAAGGATTTTCGTGTTTCGCTGGTCGAGCCATGGTTCATGGGGAAAAAGCTCAAATTGGGAGGTGAGCTTTATTATCGCGATCTCCTTTTCCTGAGTGAAGAATATGATCAGACAAATGCCGGAGCCTCGATCTGGTTAGGTAAGCAAGTCGGTCGGAGGGCGCGCATTGAGGGAAGGTATCGTTTCGAGAAAATTGAAGTTAATGTTGAGAGCGATGTTCCTCCTGGGTCTGAGTTCGAGGAGGAAGAGGGAACTTACACCAGGAGTGCATTATCAATCAATTATATTTACGATAGCCGGGACAGCAACAAGTTGCCACGGAAGGGGGAAAAAATCGACGTAGGTGTCACTCTGGCCGGTGGTGTTCTTGGTGGTGATGTTGATACATACACTGTCACTGGAACCGGAACAAAACACTGGAATCTTTCGTGGGACACTATTCTCACCGCGCGCGGATCGTTCTCGGTTGTTGATGAATATAGCGGAGACGGAACCGCCCCTATTTTCGAGCGCCAATTTCTTGGCGGATCCCGCGATCTGCGTGGATTTGAGTATCGCGATCTTGGTCCCCGGGATCCGGTAACGAACGAAGTCATCGGTGGTGGGACGAGTGCTTTTGTCTCTCTGGAATTGACCTTCCCGATCACCGAGCGGGTTCGCGGTGCCGTCTTTTATGATACGGGATTTGTGAATGTTGATTCCTGGGATTTTGGTGGAGGGAATCTCGCCAGCGATGCCGGGTTAGGTCTCCGTATGGATCTACCGATCGGCCCGCTCGCGGTGGATTACGCCATTCCTCTCTCGACGCCTGATGATGAAGCGGATAATGGGGGACAGTTTAACTTCTACTTGAATTACCAGTTCTAAGAGCGCCGATTGGAGAAACTTTGTTGGAACCCGCTTTCCTTTATTGGATGGTGGGTTTCTTTTCGTAGGAACTGCGGTAGTGGGAGACGAACTTTAATCTCAACGCAATCTTGCGTCTTGTTGCGAAAGCGGGGGCATGAGGTGTTCCCCAAGCATAGGGGAATCAATAGGGCTCCAATCGAGCTGGAGACGAAGGAGAGGGTATTGGCCGTGCCGAGAAAGCGGCCCCGTTCGTTAGGAGGAGGAGCGGGAGGAGGGACGATGCAGAAATCAGCAAAGAGCCGGGCTCCTCCGATGTGGGAGGACAATGGCTGAAGGCCAGAGCCAGCTTCAGAAGAGTGGAGTGGTTTTTGGGTATGTGCTTCGGCTCAGCTTTCCGCGATCTGCTGTAATCTCTTGAGGTCAATTTTTCCGGTCCCAAGGTAGGGGAGTTTTGCCACGGAGAGAAACTGGCCCGGCTTTGGTTTCCAGAGATTTGGTATCGGCGCATCGGAGAATTTTTTAAGAACTTCATTGAGGAGTTCCTCGTTTGCGGTGTGAATGACGACAAGTCGTTCACCTTTCTTCTCATCAGGCACGCCGGTAACAGCGAAGATCTGTTCGTTTTGATCGGCGAGTTCGTTGAGGGTCTCCTCGATATTGCCATGTGGCACCATTTCACCGCCAATTTTACTGAAGCGACTCAGTCTGCCTTCGATCCATAAAAATCCCTCCTCGTCTAGGCGCACGATATCGCCGGTATCATACCAACTGTTCTGGAGGACTTCGGCTGTTTTGTCCGGCATCCCAAGGTAACCGAGCATCACATTGGGGCCTCTGACCTTCAGCAGGCCCGCTTCGCCGATCGGTAGTTCAATTCCGGTATCCGGGCTCACCACCTTGGCTTCCATGTCATGAAGCAGGCGTCCGACTGATCCCGATCGGTTGGTGTCGAGTCCGTTCAATGCCACACCAGGCGAGCATTCGGTGCTACCATATCCTTCCAGTGGCCGGCATTGGAATTTATTTTCGAAGGCATCGGCCAGATGGTTGGGAAGTTTTTCTGCACCAACGACAACGAGTCGAAGATTCTTGAGTTGCTCGGGTTTTATGCCGCGCAGGTAAAATTGAAGAAAGGTGGGTGTGGCAATTATGATAGTGACCCCGTTTTTTTCGCTCAGTGGTCCAATGACTTTGGCTTCCATTGGGTTGAAATGGTAAGCGCACCCAAAACCTGCGACGGCTGGACCGGCGATCGTTGCCATGAATCCGAAGGAGTGAAAGAAGGGTAGGACGCCCAGCATACGGTCGGACTGAACGAGGGAGTGGACGCCGCTGACCTGCTCGACGTTGCAAATCAGGTTGCGATGGCTCAGCATAACGCCCTTTGGTTGTCCAGTGCTTCCACTACTGAAAATGATTGTTGCAAGATCATCCGGGCCAGCCTGTGAGCCACCCAAGAGTTTAAGGAGGCCGTTCGCCGAGGTGCATTTTTCCAGCAATCCCACCCGCAGTTTCTCCCTTAGATTTGGTTTCTTGGACAGATCCTCAAGAAGGTGCACCCGGACGGGAAGTTCGAGCTTGAGGCGTTTCATGAGTTTGCCTGACACGACGACATCAGTGATGCCACATTGTTCGATGCATGAAGTGATTCCCGCTTGTGACAGGGTGTAATTGAGATTGACCGGAATTTTTCCCATCAGCAGAGCCGCCCAATTGAGAAGGGCTCCCCCGACCGAGGGTGGGACTAGAATGCCGACCTTCTCTTGATCGGACCAAATAGACCGCAGCCTACCGGTCAGGAAAATACATTTCGTCAAAGCCTCTCTAAAAGTGACCTTTGCTCCGCTAGAATCGGCCATTGCCAACTTATCACTGACCCGCCGGCATGTTTGTATCAAAGTCTCCTGAAGGGTGTCGTCGCTCATCTTAAGATAGATTTAAACAACAACTAGGTAAAAAGTGAAATTGATTTGAGGACAGGTTATATCGATTTAATCAATTTTTTGAAATCCGGCGGAGTGGCTTTTCGGCGGTGTTGTGCCATCCCGTAAACGTTCTCTTTGATTCCAAGTTTCTCTGAGGCGGAGAGTTGAGGAGTCCTCCTAAGGCATTTTGACAACCTCGAGTCGAGATATGGGGGGCTTGGTGAGGATTTGCCTTGGGATGAAGGTCTAATGGTATTAGTGAGATGTTGTCATGAGCGAAGAGAGAACCATTGCAGCTGGGAATAAACTAGTGCTGAGTACTAAGGCGCTTTGCAAATCCTATGGGCATGTGGTGGCCTTGGATCAGGTGTCCTTGGAGGTTGGGAGTGGCGAGATGGTAGTGCTTTGTGGTCCGAGTGGGTCAGGGAAGTCGACTTTGCTCTTTGTGATTGCGGGGTTGCTTTCGCCGGATGGTGGGGCGGTGGAGCTCTCGGGTCAGGATCTCTACCATCTTTCAAGCAGCGGGCGGACCGGGCTGCGTAGCCGGGAGATTGGGATGGTGTTTCAGGATGCCCGTTTGCTTCCTTATTTAGAAATCGAGGCGAATATATTGGCGGGCGGTGGAACTGCCGAGCGGGCGAATGAATTGCTCGAGGAGTTGGGACTGGGCGATCGCCGAAGCCATGTTCCCAAAAAACTGAGTGCCGGCGAGCAACAACGGGTTGGTTTGGCGCGGGCTTTGGTCACCAATCCCAAGCTCCTGCTGGCGGATGAACCGAGCGGGAATTTGGATCAAGGGAGCACGGAGTTGGTGCTGGCGGGATTGAAAAAATTTGTCGCGGAGGGAGGAGCTGCGCTGGTGGCAACCCACGATCCGGAGCTCATCAAGCTGGCGGATCGAGTGCTCACCCTTGAGAAGGGAATTCTGCAAGGATGAGTTACGAGGAATACTTTACCTGGCAGGAGGATGTGCCGGGATTTGGAAAGGCGGCCCAGGAAAAGCTGAAGAATTGCACTGCTTTGGTGTCGCGGGTTGGTGGTCTTGGCGGGCCCTTGGCTCTCTCCCTGGCGGCAGCGGGAGTAGGGCGGATTATTTTAGCGCACGGCGGTGAATTGCGACCCGATGATTTGAATCGGCAGATCTTGATGACTCACGATGGGCTTGGGGAATTACGCCATGAGCAAGCGGCGGAGACTCTGCGTCGCTTTAATCCTGATCTCGAGACCGAGTCGGTGGGTGAGAATATTTCGGAGGAGAATGCCACGGATTTGGTGGGGAAAGCTGATTTGGTGTTCTCCTGTGCGCCATTGTTTGAAGAGCGGCTTTTGATGAATCGCGAGGCGATGCGGCAGGGCAAGTTCTTCGTTGATGGAGCGATGTGTTCCATGGAGGGGCATGTCCTGGCGGTGCGACCCAGGGAATCCGCCTGTCTGTCCTGTCTCGTCAAGGAACCGCCAGCCTACTGGAAGCGCCGGTTTCCGGTGATCGGTGCGGTCTCGGCGATGGTGGCTCAGATTGCCGCGCTGGAGGGAATTAAATTGGTGACCGGTTTTGCGGAACCTGCGCTGGATCATTTGATTCATGTTGATACCATCGCGTTGCGGATGAAGAAGGTGAAGCTCTTGCGTGATCCTGATTGTCCTCATTGCAGTAATCCTGTTTCATGAAACGTTCGATTCTTGTTCTGGTATTTCTTCTCGCCTTGCTAGGCGGGGCCTTGTGGTGGCTGGTAAGTGATCAAAACGAGATCATGCCGGGCAAAGGAATTTTGCTCGTTCATTGTGGCGCTGGAATGCGCAAGCCGATGAATGAAATCGCACGGCAATACGAAGAGGAGTTTGGGGTAAAGGTCATTCTGCAATTTGGTGGTTCCGGAGCGCTCGAGAGTCAATTGGAAGTGGCCGGAGGAGATCTTTATCTCCCGGCGGATCAAAGTTATTTGGAGTCGATTCGGAGTAAGGGACTACTGCGGGAATCGATGCCAGTGACGAGGCTCTCGGCAGGGATTGTAGTGCCGAAAGGAAACCCGAAAGAGATTGCCAGCCTACAAGATCTCGGGCGTGAGGCGGTGAAGGTTTCTCTAGGTGAGAAGTCGGCCTCGGTTGGGAAATATACGTGGAAGGTGCTGGAGCAGGAGAATCTGCTAGGGGTCATCGAGCCGAATGTCATCGTGACGAAGCCCACCGTGAATATGCTCGTGGAAGATGTTGCGATGGGTGCGGTAGATGCTTCGATCGCTTGGGATGCGGTGGCGAGGAGTTTCCCGGAAGTGGAATGGATTCCGGTGCCCGAGTTTAGCAAGCGATCGAAGTTGGCCGAGATCGGGGTTTTGACCGCTAGTAAGAATGTCACCCGGGCGCTTCACTTCGCGCGTTATGTCACTTCACGTGATCGAGGGCGGAAAGTGTTTGTTGAAATGGGCTTTGAGATTCCTGATGAGGGTGATGTCTGGGCTGATATTCCGAAGGTGACTTTGTTTTCCGGTTCCATGCTTCGGCCTGCCATTCAGGAAAAGGTTCGCGAGTTTGAAAAGCGGGAAGGTTGCCGGATAAATACCATCTTTGAGGGATGCGGAACACTGGTGGGTATGATGAAAGCGGGAAGCAAGCCGGCGGGATATTTTTCCTGTGATGTGAAGTTTTTGGAAATGGTCGATGAGCGATTCTTTCCCGGCACGGTGATGACTGGGAATGAGATTGTGCTTTTGGTAAGGAAGGGGAATCCCAAGAGCTTGTCGTCGCTTGACGACCTTTCGAAAGAGGGCGTGAAGTTGGGCGTGTGCGATGAGACTAAGAGCGCTTTGGGGCAGCTGACTTACCAATTGCTCACGAGAAGGAAGGTCAGTTTTGAGAATGTGACAGTGAAGGTGGCGAAAGGGGATGATTTGGTGTCCGCGATGCAGGCGCGTTCCTTGGATGCGGCTTTGGTTTATCGCAGTAATGCTTTGGCGAGTCCGGTGACTTTGGAAGAGTGCGAAATTGTCGAACTCAACGACGAGTTGGCTTTTGCGGAGCAGCCTTATGCGGTGGCGCGTGAGACCGGGCATCCGGAATTGATGAAGCGTTTGGGCGAATTACTCAGTAGCGGGGAGTCGAAAAAAGACTTCGAGAGGCTGGGCTTTACTTGGAAGCTGGAGAGCACAAAGTGAGGGACGTGACCGAAGTAGGAAAAAGCCCACGGCCTTGGCGGGTGAAACCGGAGCTGCCTTTCGTGCTCTTTTTGACCTTCGTTATGGTTGCCTATGTCGGGATGTTGTTACTGATGGTTGGGGCGAATGTTCTGACGGTGACTTGGGGGGATCTAGGGAGGATTCTCAAAGATGACGATATTTTGCGATCGATTAAGCTCACGGTCGTCACTTGCACTGCGACTGCGATACTTTCGGTCTTGGTCGCTGTGCCGCTGGCTTATCTTTTGTCGCGCTACCAATTTCGGGGGCGGGCATTTATTGATACGCTCCTTGATATTCCCATTTTGCTGCCGCCTTTGATTGTGGGGTTGAGTTTGCTGATTCTTTTTAACCGGATGTCTCCTGCCACTTGCTGCTGGATGATGGCTGGAGGTCTCTTGTTGGCATCTTTAATTGGATTTGTATTGCGTGGGAAGGGAGGCGGGCGAGCGCTCGTGCCCGGGGCGTTGATTGTTTTTTCCGGGATGTTTGGAATCGGAGCCGTGATGATGAGGGGATCGGGATCTCTGGAGGAGGTGAGCAGCGGAATGGGTTTTCCGATGACCTTTCACCCACTCGGAATTGTCCTGGCACAGTTTCCAGTCGCGGCAGCATTTGCAGTGCGGACGATGCGAACGACCTTTGATCAAATCAGTCCGAGATACGAAGAGGTGGCGATGACTCTAGGATGTCATCGCGGGCAGGCATTTTCTCGTGTGGTTTTGCCTTTGGCTGGGAAAGGAATGGTAGCCGCAGGCACGATGGCTTGGGCGAGGGCGCTCGGAGAGTTTGGGCCGGTCTTGATTTTTGCTGGGGCTACTAAGGGGAGAACCGAGGTTCTGGCGACGTCTGTCTTCTTGGAAATCAATATCGGGAATCTTCCCGGCGCGGCTGCGATTTCATTGCTCATGATCGTACTCGCTGTGGCAACCTTATTGCTGGTGCGATTCTTTGTTGGAAGAGGAGGGGCGATATGATGCTGGAGATTGATCGTCTCACGCTGAAGGCGGGGGAGTTTCTATTGAAGGGGTTTTCTTTGTCGATTGACGAGGGGGAATGTGTCGCGCTAATGGGGCCAAGTGGCTGTGGTAAGACGTCCGTGATGGAGGCGGTTTGTGGCTTGAGAGCTGAGGGTGTGTTAAGTGGGCGGATTTCGCTCGGTGGGGAAGAGATTACTCACCTGCCACCGGGAGCGCGGAGGATTGGTCTGGTGCCACAGGATGTGGCGCTCTTTCCGACGCTGACGGTGAGAGCGCAATTGGAATTTGGCCCTAAGCTCCATTGCTGGGATCGAGATGAAATGAAGAGTCGGGTGGAAGGACTTGCTTCCGACCTTGGTCTATCCGATCTGATGGAGAGATTGCCGAAAGGGCTCTCCGGGGGCGAGGCTCGGAGGGTGGCCTTGGGGCGGGCTCTGTCCTTGAGGCCGCGTTTGCTTTGTCTGGATGAGGCCCTAACCGGGTTGGATGAAGCCCGGCACGATGAGGTGCTTCAGCTTATTCGCGAAATGATCGAACGGGAAAAGGTGACGGCCTTGCACGTGACCCACTCAAGAAAAGAAGCAGAAGCCATTTCGGATCGGATTGTCGAGATGAGTTGATCGCCTTTTTCCATCGCCATGGAGAGTGACTCTCTAATCGTGCCGCAGGATAGTGACTGGATCTTTGGTGAGGGCGTATATGGTGGGGAGCCAGGCTGAGGCAGCGCTGGCCAGGGGGGTAAGGACCCAGGTGATGGGCGGGAAGGTGAAGGAGGACGCGATGGAAATAATGAAGGCGAGGAATGTTCCGATGAGGCCGAGGAGGGCGGCACGGCCGAGGAGGAGAGCGCCTATTTTGAAATGGCTGACACCGATTGCTCTGAGAGTTCCGATTTCGGGCAATCGTTCGCGCACATTGGAGAAGGCGAGGTAGAGAAGGGCGAAGAAAGTTCCTCCGGCGATCAGGGGAGTGATGATTGAGGTGAAGCGGGCGCGCTCGGAGCGCGTGGCCTTGCGGTTATCGAGGATGGCTTGTTTCGAATCACGGGCGCGGTCACCGGCTTTGTTTCGGGCTTCGGCGCGGACCATGGCTGAGGAGCCGAGTTCGATTATTTGGACGTCGGGGAGGATGGCTGAGATCTCACTGCGAATTTCGCCGAGGCGGTCGATGCTGGCGCAGTTGCATCCAAGGGCGAGGATGGCGTTAATTTGATTTTTTTTGTCGAAGATTTCCTGCGCTTCATCGAGGTGAATCCACGCGGAGCCGTCGTCGATGAAATTGCGCGGCGGATGGGTTTGAGCGACGAGGTAATCTTTTCCGTTGAGAGTGACAGTGTCTCCTTTTTTAAGGCTGAGGGACTGATGGAGATCGTGTCCGAGATTGATCGATCCGGGAGCAAGGGGATCCATGATGGGCTTCTTTTTGCTCCGGTGCGAAATGGGAACTTGTCCCTCCACGCCTACGAGGAGGATGGAGCGGTTTTGTTCCTCCCATTGAATTCGGCTGGAGAGTTGAGGCAGGAGGTGGTTGATGGTGACGACCTTGCTCTCGGCAAGTTTGTGAACCGAGTCTTGGGACATGGTTTGCTCCGAGTATCCGCGTTCTTTGATTTGCCAGAGTTCTTCACCTTTGGGAAAGAGGAAGACGTTGAAGCCTAGGCCTTTCATCGTTTTGCGAATATCATCCTCGAGCTTTTTTAATTCGGCATTTGTTTTCTTTTCCAGTTCGACGAGCTGGGATTCAGTCTTTCTGTCGAACTCGGCGAGGCTGTCGGAGGAGGTCAGCCAGACGGTGACAGCAGCTGCGACGGCGAGGACGCCAAGGAAGAAGTGGATTTTCCGGTGTTTGATTTCCGCGATAAACATGGCGTTTAGTTTTTCTTCAAAATGAGGACGGTCCCAATAATCAGAATGACTCCGATACCGGTGATTAGAATAATCGTAAATTTGGCAGAGGATGAGTTCAGGGCTGCTTTATCCTCCGGCTCGTCACTGCTCTCGTCATTTAATGTAGGAAGAGCGTTGGGGAGCTTCTTATCGACAACGACGAGGCCGGAGTTGAGTTTCTCGCGCCAGTTGGCGAGGAAGAGGATGTCGTAGCCGGGATTGCCGCTCTTGACCTGGCAGGAGCACGCGCCGCAAAGGTATTCGCAAGCGTTCATGATGGTGTCGGGCGTGATTGTGCTGCCAAGGAGGGGGCCGGGAGTGCGGCCACGTCCGAAGATGGGAACAACGAGTGGTTCCTCGGGCGGAGATGGGCGGTTGGCGGTGAGGATGCGGAGGAATGGTTGCTCGGCGAGGTCCGAGCGTTTAACGCGCTCAATCTTGAATGAGATTTTTAGAGGGATGGTCGAGCGGAGGACGTCATCGAGACTAACATCGGCGCCGACTTTGCCAACTTGGTCAGCCTGGATTACACCTTCGGGAATAGTAATTTTCCCCTGCGCTTTTTTTAGGGTTTCCTCGAGTTGTTGGTAGGGCGTTTCATTAGCTTCTTCATCGGTGCCTTCAACAAGAACCCAGACGGTGGAGTGGCCGCTGAGAAGGTCATTTTTAATAAGTTGGCGGACGGGAGAGTCGATGATTTTTTGGAGCTCTGAACTGGTTCCCGGGAAAACGATGGGCTCGGGATTCTTCCAGTTGTCGGGTGGGTGAAGAAGGAAAGAGGGATATTCCGTAATTCGCTCCAGTCCGACGATAGAGAGTTGTTCGGCAGCAGTGAGCTTGTCGAGATCGAGGGCTTCGAATTCAAGGTTGAGGTGCTCGGGGATTGTTTGGAGGTCGGTTGGCGGAGGTCCCCGGGTGATGAGTTGTAGGCGGAAGATGTCGGCTTCCCATCGTTCGAGGGCATAGCGAAAGACGGGGACCTGGCAGGGAATGGCCTGGGTGATCAGGCAGAGAAAAAGGATGAGTTTTTTCACGGCTTGGCGACGAAAGTGTGGATGTATCCAAGGTCGGTTGAGACAATAAGCCTTCCTTCGGATGGAGTGAGGCCATAGGCTCTGCCTTTCACAGGGGCTTTCCAAAGTTGCTTTCCGGAGGAGGCCTCAAGAATGACGACTTCATTGTTCAGTCCTGCGATGAGCTGGTTTCCGGCGATGATGAGTTCGACCGGAGTGGGGTGATCGATTTGCCAAAGAAGGCAGCCTTTGAGATCGTTCTGAGATTGCATGAGTGATTTTTTGAGCTTCTCGATCTCAAGTTTCTGTTCTTCGACTTTTGGGTCGAGTTTCTTCAGAGCGCCCTCGGTTGCTGCGATGGCGGCTTCGACCTCTCCTTTGCGAGTGAGATCGAGACACTGAAGTTTGTCGACTGAGTGGAGGATTGCTTTTCCTTTGGAGACGACGACTCTGGTCGTGTTGTTAAAGGTTGTGAGACGTTTTCCTGAGGAGGTGTCGGCGATGCGAATTTGTTCGTTCTGCTCCTTTTGGTTGGGTGGTCCGGCGATGAACTGGTTGTCTTCGGTGAGGAGACAGAAGACTCCACCGGCTTGTCCAATCTGTTTGGTGCGTTTGCCGTTCTCCTGATCGAAGGCGATTGGCGCGGCGCGGCCTTGCGGGATGTAAAGTTGGGAGCCTCCAGCTAACATTGCGCCCTGTAGAGTGACTTCAGAATGCTCGGTGAGGTAGGCGTCCTCGGCGGAATTCGAATCAACACACCAGAGATAAGAAGTCTTCCAGGGGAGGAGTGAAGCGGCGAACCAGGCACGTCCATTTTCGACGGTGACACCGGTGCGGACAGGCCAGGGGGAAATGAGTTTTCCATTGCTGGGAACAAGACGGTCGGTGGGAGCGGCGCGTTTTTTCCAGAGAGTTTTCCCGGTCTGTGCGTCGGCGCAGTAGACAAAGCCATCGTCTGATCCAAACCAGGCTTTGTTGTCTTCGATAGTGGGCGGGAAGCGAACTGAGGAATTGGTGAAGTGGAGCCACTTTTCCTCTCCGGTTATGGCATCGAGACAATGGACGGCATTGTCAGCCGAGGAGCCAAAGTAGATTAGGCCATTGATCGCGGTGGTAAAGTGGCAGGGGTCGAAATTCCGCATCGATTGCAGGCCATCATTTTTAGAATAGGCATCCCACTTGGCGGGGCCGGTCCAAGCTTGTTGGGGAGCGCCGCCGTCGTGGGTCCAAGCCTCCTTGAGAGGAAGAGCGAGGGCTTTGGGGGAGACGCCGCTGCGGCGGTTATCATGCCGGTAAGTGGGCCACGGGGTGGCGGAGGCGACTGCGCAGAGGATGAGGAAGAGGGGAATCGGGTTCATCACTTTTTGGCTTCTTCGGTGATCGGCGCAAGAGGGATGCCGGAGTTGGCTCTTGGGATAAACGCGAGAGAGGTTTCCATCCAGCCTCCACAAGAACATCCTCCGCCTCCTTCCGGAACAAGGAAGAGTCCCTGGGATGGGAGAAAGCTGAGCCAACAGGAAGGGCGAAGGCGGGGCCAGTGCGTGGGCTTTCTTTCTTCGTGTGACCAGAAGGTGAGGCAGCGGTTAATGCCGCGTAAAAGAAGTCCGTAGGTCGTTCCTACGACGGCGGAGCAGCCTTCGCGAGGTCCAAATTTGTGATCAAGGACTTTGCCATCAGGAAGGGAGATGCCAGTTGGATCTGTGTAGACTCTATCCTCATAGACGACGGGGTGGGAGATGTGGGCTCCGTGGTGGTTGATACGCCAATTGGTTTGGGATTGGAAATTCAACTTGCCGTTGGCCAGGTCAAAGTAGTGGTAGCTAAAGATGCCTTTTCCCGTGTGCTTGCCTTGTTCGTCGGTGTCGCCTTCGGAGAGAGTGACGAGAAATCCCTTACTGGTCATTGCCCCATAGGAGACCTGGATAAAGCCTTTTTTATCCGTCTTTAGGAGTGTTTTAGGAAAGGGCTTTTCCCAGATGGTTTTTCCGGTGTTGGCGTTGAGGCAAACGGTGTAAATGTCCTTCCAGAGATCTTTGGTGGTCTCGCGTCCGGTGGTGTCGCTTTTGAGTTCGGGATTGCGGCATTCGAGGAAGCAGAGTTTTCCATCGGAAAGCGAAATGGTGGGATTGATGATAAGTCCGCGTCCGTAAGACCAACGACCTTTCCATTCAGATTTGGAGTAACCAAATATGTTGTCGCTGAGAACATTCGCGGTGTCGGAGTCGCGACCGACTTTGTCATACCAGGCATCGCCGAAGTATTTTTTAAACTCGGCTCCCAATCTCACAGAGGAACCGATGATCGAGTCCCCTTCCTGAGCGATGTATCCCCATTCGTGGCTCTCGCGGTGGTCGGCGGTGAGTTTTAAAGTCCTGACCCGTTCTCCCGTTGATCCGTCGAGGACCCAGAGGAGGTCTTTGACTGCGACGTAAAGGAAGTTGTCATCGACGCACCAATTGGCGCAGTCGTGGGGGATATTCACCCGGCGGAGGTCGGGAATTTCCATGCCCCAGAGGATTTGCCCGTTGAGGGCGTCCAGGGCCATGAGTCGGTTGAGTCCCTGGTGGTAGAGTCTTCCGTTGGCAGCAAGGGGAGCTGACATTCGAGGTTGGCGGTCGATGCCGAAATTTCCACCGGGTCGTCCGATCCACTGGAGTTCCAGGTCTTTGGACGCCTGGCTGCCTCCGAGTCGTTCGCCGGTGTAGGCGGTGTTGGATGGTGGGCCGTATTGATGGGTCCATTCGCCTGCTCCCGGGAGTGGTGGGCGGGAAGTCATGGCTCCGCCGGGCAGCGCGGTACGTCCTCCGTTGGCTCGGGTGAGGCGGGTGAGTTCGGCTGGTGCGCAAGGCAGGGTGTCGCGTTCGGTGCAGGCAAGATTGCCGACGCTGGATGTGAGAGGGATTTTTTGAAGGTCGGGAAGATGAATCAGCGTGATGCGGGTTCCGTGGAGGCCCTCGACAGAGAGCTCTTTGCGGAGCTTATTGATGCGCTCCAAGTCGTCGTCGAAGGCGGTGACATTAAGCTGGCTCTGCGCAGCGATGGCTTTGGTAAGGATCCCATCGGTGAGTCCAACGACGACGGCGAACCCGGGTTGGGTTGGAAGGTCGGCGAGGTAAGCTGTGGCGGTTGGATGTTTTTTTTCAGCGACGAGGCCTTTGGGCATGTAGTTCATGCTGGTATCGAATTCATAGATGGGACTGAACACGGGACCGTCGTCGGTTTCCGAGCTGATGCGGTAGGAATAGCGGGTGTGTGGTTGGAGATTTTCGAGGAGGAGTTCGTGGCGAAGGTCTCTTGAGGTGGATTCAAGAACGGTGCCGAGTTTGCGAGTCGGGCCGTAGGCGATGATCGCTTTTCCCGGGTGGCTGGCTTCCCAGTAAAGAAGTGCTTTCCCTGGGGAGAGAAAGCGGACGGCGGGCCGAACAGAAAATCCGACGCCGGCGGATTTCTTGGCAATGGCTACGAGCTCTTTTTTAGTCGGGAGGGAGTTGCGAAGAGTGACCGAAGAGATACGGCCATTGATGGGATAGAATTCGTCTTTATCCTTATAGGCACCGATCACGAAAGGAGTGGGGATATCCGGAAGGACGATGGGGCCGGAAGCGATTCGGGTTGCAACAAGGACTCCGTTGATAAAGAGACTGATTTTTTTGCCGTCGTAAGTTCCTAGGAGATGGGCCCAGTGTCCGGGTTCGAATGGTTGGGGGGCTTTGACTTCGAGAAGCTGTCCTCCGGTTGAGAGGCGGAATGAGAATTGGTCTCCATTGAATCCGAGGATCCAGCCTCTTTCATAGGAGCCGTTGTCCTGGCTGTAGCTGGCGATCGAGCCCCACCTCTGGGATTGATCGATGCGAACACGGGCTTCGATAGCGATGTTTTGTTTCGGGAGTTTTTTTGCGATTTCCTCAGGAAGGATGAGGTGCTGCTTTTTGGCGAAGATGAGATTGCCGGTGGTGTCGAATTCAGGTGTTTCGAGGGCCTTGCCTGAGGGCTTAAGGTCGGAATTCTCGAATTGGGATTTGAGAGGACTCCACTCAGCGATGATGTCTGAAGAGGCGGTGGAAATACCCAGAAAGGCTAGAAGAAGATGTTTCATGCAGCGGCGTTTGAACAGGAGAGACGAGACTAGTCATATTCCACCGATTTGCAAACGAGCAAAAGTGAGATCTTCTTCCACCGAAAATCGCTGGTTTTTCTCCTGGAGCTGGTTGGAGAGGGAATCGGTAAAGTGATGGGGGGATATTGAGCGGTGCATTTTTAATCCCAATGATGTGACTCAAGTTTTTTGAGTAATTCTCTGGCGGGTTGTTGGGAGCTGACGACGTATTTGTTTTCAGGAAATTCTTTTGCCCGGTGGGATGAGAGAGTGACACTTTGCACGAGGCGCATCGCCATGAGGTCAAAGAGGACCTCGCGCTCGATTTCTTCCAGGGAAATGACCCCCGCGTATCCCTTCACGATTTGACGGGCTGTGGATTCGAGGTCGGTTTGGCCGAGGAGGGCATAAGCCAGCGTGATGGCCAGTTCATTGATATGAGAAGATCGTTGGAGATCGCCGAAGTCGATCAGCCCGGCAAGGCGTGACGGGTTATCGTGAGCTACGAGAAGGTTTTGTTCGTTCGCATCGTTGTGGATTATTGTTTTTCTGAGGTCGCCCACTCTTGGAAGAGTGTTCGATTCATAGCGGTCATAGAAGCCTTCGATACGGGATCGATCCTCCTCGCCAAGGATGTCTCCGAGATGAATTTTGCAGGCTAAGACATTGTCGAGATTCCAGAGATCATTGGAACTTTCCGGGACGGGATGATCAAAGCTTTCCATCGCCTTGGTAAATTGTCCCATGAAGCGACCAATGTCGTGGTTGAGCTCTGGGCTTCGCGCTGTTTTTCCGAGGATTTCGCCTTCCAGAAAAGTCAGCATCCGAACAGAGAAGCCATCTACCTCGGCGATTGTGTCACCTTCCTTGTTGGCGAGGGTTAATGGGCTATGAACTTCGGGTGCCGCTTTGTTGAGATGATCCAGGACGCGGGTTTGGAGGTCGAGTTCCTCGTGAGTCCACCGTTTATTGGCGATTTTGAGGACGTAGCTCCCCATTGGGGTTTTGATTCGGGCATTTTGATCTTCGTAAGAATGAAGAGGGGAAATCTCACCCTCAATGCCGTAAAGATCCATGGCGATGGCGGCGAGTTGATCGTGATCAAATGAGGGGACTTCGTTTGACATGTTGGAATGTGAATTTGATAAAACCTAAACACCTAACGCAAGGATGGCAGCAGAGGTGATGATCATGTTTCTCCCGCTAAGGGAGATTTTATTTAAGTGACGAAGCTACGGGTTCGAATTGTGGAAGGTCGAGGAAATAACCAATTGCGGGAAATTATTGGGAGTATCCGTGAATGGTTCAAAAGGGGGATTGGGAGACAACGAGGACGTATTCGAAAATCACGGTTGCCAAGCGGGAGGCTTTTGCTAAGAAGCGCCCGCCACACAGGGAGTTTGGCCGCTGTAGCTCAGGGGTAGAGCAATTCATTCGTAATGAATAGGTCGTCGGTTCAAATCCGACCAGCGGCTCCAGTGGTTTTTTGACGTGGTGTGTGGGTTCCTTTTCCGGGTTAGCGGTAGGCCGAATGACCCCCAAAGAGGGCGGTGGAATCGGTTTGTGGATGAGGGTGTTGGATAGGTTTCTCCCGTGAAAGCCTTATGGGCGGTGGGTAATTTCAGCGTTAATGTCTCTCGATTGCCTTGAGGTTTCTTGGATAATTCCTATGGTGTCGCTTGGCAACGGTTTCACCGTCAACCCTTGCACTGTTTGTTATGAAGTCCCTATCTCTGAAATCCCTGTCAGTCGCCTCGCTGGTTTGTTTGAGTCCGCAGGTCGTCTCCGCCCAGAAAAAGCTCTCGAGAGGGGTGTTGCCTCCGATGAATCCCGAAGCGGTTGAATTCAAAGCCAATACCGCGCCTTCGAAGCTCTCGGTGAACAAGGGCGACACTATCGCGATCATTGGAACGGGCATGGCTTCGCGGATGAATCACTTTGGGCATTTTGAAACGGAGATCTATCTGACTTTTCCGAGTCAGGACCTGACTATTCGTAATATGGGAGACGAAGGAAATACGCCAGGCTTCCGACCGCATCCCGGACGTGATCAGGAGCGCCAGTATGCTTTTCCCGGGGCGAAGGAACTTCTTCCCAAGGCCTTGCAGGCATCGTCAAAGCCGGTCGGTCATTTCGAAACTCCTGATCAATGGCTGACCCGCATGGGCGCAGATACCATTGTCGCGTTCTTTGGATTTAATTCCTCTTTCGAAGGCGCGGCTGATGTCGAGCGATTCAAGAAGGAGCTTGAAGCCTTTTTGAAGCATACGCTCTCGCGCAAATATAACGGGGAATCCATTCCGCAGCTGGCTCTCGTTTCGCCGAATGCCATTCAGGATCTCTCGACCAAATTCAGTGTTCCAAACGGGCAAGAGGAGAATGCCAACTTGCAAGTCTACTCCGAGGCCATGAAGGAAGTAGCGAAAGCCAACGGAGTCTTGTTTGTGGATGTCTTTACTCCAAGTCAGAAGTGGTATGCTTCGGGCGAGCAACTCACGAGAGACGGCGCTCTTCTAAACGATGCCGGATACCGGAAGCTTGCTCCCGGATTGACCAAAGCTCTCTTTGGAAAGAACAGTGCGGGAAAAGGAAAGCGTGAGGCCGTTCATGCTGCGGTCACCGAAAAAAATTTCATGTGGTTGAACGATTTCAAGATTCCCAATGGAGTTCATGTTTATGGACGTCGCTATAATCCATTTGGACCGGACAATTATCCTTTCGAAATTAAAAAAACCCGTGAAATGACGGTAATTCGTGACAAAGCGATCTGGGCGACCTTGAGAGGATCGAGTTTCGATGTCAAAGCGGCGGACGCTAAGACCACCGAACTTCCTCCGGTGAAAACGAATTACAAACCGAGTAATAAAAATGGTCCTGCCGAATATGCTCCGGGTAAAGTCGCTCAAACCAAGATCAAGGTGGCTGACGGATACAAGATTGAACTCTTTGCTTCGGAGGAGACTTTTTCCGACCTGAAAAATCCGGTACAGCTTGCCTTTGATAACAAAGGGCGCCTCTGGGTCGCCACCATGGAAAGCTATCCTCACTACCGGGTTGGAGACCCCAAACCAAAGGACAAGCTGATTATTCTTGAAGATACCGACAACGACGGAAAGGCCGACCGCCAGATCATTTTTGCCGATGATCTTCATATCCCGATTGGCTTCGAGATTTCCCACGATGGTGTTTACGTGTCCCAGAGCGGAAATTTGATTCGTTATCGGGATGTCGATGGTGATGATCGCTATGACGAAAAGGAAGTGATTCTGAGTGGTTTTGACGATCACGACACCCACCACGCGATCTCGGCATTTTGTGCTGACCCCAGTGGCGCGTTCGTGATGTGCGAAGGGGTTTTCCTGCACTCCAACACCGAGAGCGTCTACGGTCCAGCGCGGGGAACGAATGGCGGATTTTTCCGTTACAGCCCGCAGAAAAAGCACATCATGCGCTACTCCCAATACAGCATTCCAAATCCCTGGGGTGTTGCCTTTGACAAGTATGGGCAGGACTTTTTCCTACATACATCAGGCCCCAGCATGACCTGGATGCTTCCGGGGACCGTGAAGGTCCGCTACGGCGCAAATATGAAAGCCCGCGATATTCTTACCAGTAACAAGGTACGTCCGACTTCGGGGATGGAAGTGGTTTCAAGCCGTCATTTCCCTGATGAAGTCCAAGGTGACATTCTCATCAACAACAATATCGGATATCTCGGTGCCAAGCAGCACAAGATGGTGGAAAAGGATACCGGATTCTCTACCGAGTATGTGCAAGATCTCTTCGTTTCGGATGACCGGAACTTCCGCCCGGTCGATCTTGAGTTTGCTCCTGATGGATCACTTTACGTCGCCGATTGGCAGAACACCTTGATCGGACACATGCAGCACAATGCGCGTGATCCGTATCGCGACCATGTTCACGGACGAATCTACCGTGTGACTTACCCTGATCGTCCCTTGGTCAAGCCTGCTAAAGTCGACGGAGCCTCCATCGGTCAATTGCTTTCCAACCTCACTCTTCCGGAAGACCGAATGCGCTATCGCACCCGTCGCGAACTCCGCGAGCGCAGGGCCGAGGAAGTCGTCCCTGCTGCGGTTGCGTGGGCTTCCAAACAGAGTGACGATCGCCTAAAACTCGAAGCCTTATGGGTAACCTGGGGAGCTGACAAGGTCGATGCATCATTGCTGAAGGAACTGCTTGTTTCCAAGGATCAACGAGTTCGAGCCGCCGCAGTGCGTGTCTTACGTTACAACCTGGATGTCATTCCTGATCATCTCACCCTTCTCGACATGGCTGCAGGTGACAAGAACGGAACTGTTCGACTTGAAGCCATGGTCGTTGCCTCCTACCTCGACAAAACTAACGGTCTCCGAATTGTTGAGAAGGCGAAAGCTGCCGGTGTCGATAAGAACTATCAGGACGTCTACAACTTTGCTGTCGCCACTCTCAACAACGCAGTGGTTAATGTTAAGAAGCAGAAGAAATACCCCAAGGGAATCATTAAAGAGACCAAGAATCTGGTGACGGCCCAAGTCAACTGTGTTTATGAGTCGATTAAGTATGATGTGAAGACTCTTGAGGTTTCTGCCGGTAAGAAACTACAGCTCGTCTTCAATAATCCCGATGTCATGCAGCACAACCTGATCATCGTAAAGCCGGGAGCAGCCGACAAGGTGGCTAATCTTGCGATTGAACTTGGTGCTGAAGGTTTCAAAAAGCAGTTTGTTCCCGAGAGTTCTGATATTCTTGCCGCTTCCAAGCTTCTGGACCCAGACAGAAAGGAAACCATCGAGATTACCTTTGATAAGCCTGGAGTGTATCCCTTTGTCTGTACTTTCCCGGGGCACGCCATCTTAATGCGCGGAGAAATTGTGGTTAAGTGATTCTTATCTGACTCGAATTTAATGCCACATCCCTCCTCGGCTTCGACCGGATTGGGATGTTTTATTTTTGGGGTCCGTGCATTCTCATCCTTGAATAGATAGGATGAGCCGGGGGAAAGATAAGGCCAAGCATTTGCTGGAAAAACCGGAAATGCCGAATGTCTTTAATGTCTTGGATGCACTGAGTAATTGGCTATCGGGACCGGAAGGGCAGTTGCCTCCAAGGGTTTCGAAGTGTGGCCAGAAAAATACCAATCGGGGGCGTGTGGACATTGTCCGTCAAACCGCGGATCGCGGGGTAAGTCTGTGACGATGGTGAAGGATCATACGGGGATTGGCCTTTCCGAGAGAAAGGAACTGGGAAAGAAAATGCAGAAAGCCTGTGGAGTGGGAGGCAACAGTGAAAGACGGCTGCATCGAAATCCAAGGAGATGAGAGGGAAGAGGTGAAGAGGATCCCAGAGGAGGCGGGTCTTAATCCGGTCTTTGCAGGTGGCTAACTTAGCTACTTTCCTTGGGTAATGAGTATTCACCCGCTTGTTCCAAAGCTTCCATGATCTTCAGGGCCGCAAAGGCGTCGTTGGCGGCGTAGAGTAATTGTCGTTGGTTGAGCTCGGGAAGGGCCCAGTTGCTAGTGGTTGTTTTCTTGGACTTTTTGAAGCCCTGTTTGAGCAGAACTCCGATGGCTCCGCGTACGCCGATCTGTCCTCGGTATCCCATTTTTCGGAAGATTTGGTCGAGATCGAGAACATGATTGAGCGCGATTCCGAATCGATCTCGGATCTGTCCATGATCGTTGTTTAATCCAAAGCCGACTTTGAGGACTTCCTCTGAGCAGATGAGTTCGGCAGCGGCTTTCTCGCAATCGTTTCGATGAAGCTGGAAGATGAAGGCTTTGTTTGTGAGGGCAAATTGCACTACGTGCGGGCCCCTGCATTTCTGTCCTTTTCGGAAGGTTGGCTTGGTTTCGGTGTCGAAACCGCCAATTCCTGCGCTGAGAATTTCATCTACAGCGTCGAGGCA
>Ga0160423_10000622_pt1 | contig 29109 bp, 27 predicted proteins | sample CRUFie14St8metaG_FD_108191 | JGI IMG/M metagenome (GOLD analysis project Ga0160423, IMG submission 108191) | Marine microbial communities from the Costa Rica Dome - CRUD Field 142mm St8 metaG | ecosystem: Environmental > Aquatic > Marine > Oceanic > Photic zone | place: Costa Rica: the Eastern...
ACGTCCGGTAATTTTCTTCTGCCATAAGTATCTAGTAGTTCGCTCCAACCAGCTAAGTTTCCCGGTATTCCGCTGGCAGAAGGCCCTGTCATGGTGTCTTCTCTAGTCAGGACATTTGACTTAAAATCAAATGGAACATTAGGCGTAAAATCAAGACATCTGACACGCTTTTCTGAACTAATCCAGCATGTTGCAACCCCCAACCCAGCTAAACTAGACATAAATGGTTCTACAACGTTTAATGTAGAAACCGTAGCAACCATGGCATCGAAAGCGTTGCCGCCACTTTTCAAGATTTCCGCCCCGGCTGCCGACGCTAGAGGGTGCGCAGAGGCAACCATTCCTCCTAAAGCTCTAGAAGGTGAATGAGTTAAGTTCATTTTCTTACCTCCAAAGTTCTTTTCTAAATACCTATCGAAATCTTCATTGAGAATGAAATGTCTAAGTCAGATTTCAATACCTTTTGAATGCGTGGATGGTACAAGGTTCTGCACCTGCTTTGAGCGTTTTTCAAGCCAGTATTTATAAGGACTAGGCATGAGGCTATAAGAACTCGAGACTCCAAGCTTTTGGGCCGCATCAATTGGCCAATTTGGATTATGCATCGCCTCTCGCGCTATAGCAATGAGATCAGCCTTCTGTTTTTGCAGGATTTCTTCTGCTTGGTCAGCGTGCACGATCAAGCCTACAGCCATGGTATTTATTTTAGCCTCTTTTTTGAGTTTATCTGCATAGGGTACCTGATACCCATACCCAACCGGCCCTGCACTTACTACCGGCGCCCCTCGTATACCTCCCGACGAACAGTCTATCACATCAACGCCTTTTTGCTTGAGTAGGACGGAAAGCCTAACATTTTCATCCGGTCCCCAGCCTGCATCATCTTCAACCGACAATCTAACAAATAATGGCTTACCGTCGGGCCATTGTGAGCGTACTGCCTCCACGATTTCTAAGGCAAACCTCATTCTATTTTCTTCAGACCCACCGTATTTATCATTCCGACGATTAACATGAGGTGAAAGAAATTGGTGTATTAGATAACCGTGGGCTGCGTGGATCTCTAAGACGTCGAAACCGGCTTTGTTTGCGCGTTCAGCAGCATCTCCCCATTTTTGGACAATATCTTGGACTTCGTCAACGGATAGTGAACGCGGGGGTGGATCTCCAGGGTCACCTTCGCCTGTTGAGGAAACTAATTCCCAGTTGTCCCAGTCTTCAATTTCTGGCAGAGGGTCGAGAGGTTTTCCTCCCTCCCATGGCCGATACCTTCGAGCCTTCCTTCCGCTATGACCCAACTGAATACCGGGGCAAGAGCCATACATTCTAATAAAGTCAGATAATTTTTTGAAGTGAGGGATAAATTCGTCGTTCCACAAACCAAGATCACCAACTGTTCCACAACCTCTTCGTTCTACTTTTGTTGACTCAACGAAAACAAGACCGGCTCCGCCTGCAGCGTAACGTCCAACACTCATCACATGCCAATCAGTAGGAAAACCTCTAACGCCCGAATACTGATGCATTGGAGCAATCACCACTCGGTTTTTAAGTTCTATATTTCTGAGAGTAAAAGGTGAAAATAAAAGAGGTGAATTCATAACTTTACCAAACTTTGTTAATAAATTTTTTAGGACATCTCAAAAAGCAGCCCCCTACCCTTGATTTGGTCAGAAAGCTTTGCTGCTTTCATTGTTCGCCAAAATAATGATTGCGTGCTCGATGTAACAGGTTTACCTAGCGCGCTCTCGATCTTGGGTATCGCTGCTAAAGTGGGCATGTCGCAACAGCTTAAAACCACTGCTTCAACATTTTCATGACTGCCCAAGTTGACGGCTCTTTCCACAATTAGATCACTTGGAACTCGGTTCATGTTTTTAAATTTTTGCTGGGATTCGTCCACGATAATACTCTCGTCCTGTATAACCTCAATCCCATTCTCTTTGAAGAACCCGCATTCTTTATCATTGGTTTCCTGGGGATATGGTGTGATCATAATTATGTTTTTAGCTTTAAAAACTCTCATTGCCTCTACGAGTGCTGCTGCTGCAGTTACTGTTGGCTTACCTGTCTTTTTTGAAAGCTCAGTTTCATACACTATTGGGTTACCTTTGGCTGAACTAGCTGTGCAAGCATAAGCGATAACATCTGGTTCTGCAGAATTTACTTCGTCTATCACGCGGGGTAAATGGCTTTCCATTTCATCGAAAGGCTTTTCAAACCGCTCAGCAAAAAAGGGCATCCGTGAAGTATGTATAGTTATTCCATCCGGTGCCATTTCCCAGAATTCCGTTTCCGCTACCGTATTAGTTGATGGCACCATAAGTGCCATGCGAGCTTTGGCACCATAAACACGTTGAACAGAATGTTCCATTTCAGATCCTCTCAGCTGCAATGAATTATTTTCAGTTTGTAAAATCTTAACAAGTCGCTTACTGAATTAACAACTAAGAAACGAAAGATTTGATAAAAATATGAATTCCACCCAGACAATAAAACTGGCAGCCGTTTCACGGAATTATTTTAACATGCCTATATGGGTTGCCACCCATTGCGATCTTTTCAAAGAAGAGAACCTGCAAGTTGATATCGAATTGCACGAGCCTATTAACGAAGTAACTGAGCGACTTGAAAAAGGTAGGGTGCAGCTTGCACTTGGTGTTACGGAACATGTTATTCTTAATCATGAGGCAGGTGGCACCCTAACAATAATAGGTGGAAATGTTAATAAACTGCCATTTTCGCTTATTGTTAAACCATCGATAAAAGAATTCAGTGATCTGAAGAACAAGGTAATTGGTGTGTCCTCAAAATTAGCGGGGAGCTCGTCATTGATAATGAAGATACTCGAGACACAAGGACTGAATTATCCAAAAGATTATGAGTTGGCTGAAGTTGGTCCAATCCTAGCGCGGTGGGAAAAACTTCAATCAGGAGAAATAGATGCTGGTCTCCAAGGCACACCATTGAATCAAATCGCATTAGAACAGGGGTTTAATTCCATAGTAGAACCCAAAAGTTATTTTCCTCACTTTCAATTCACTTCCTTAAATGTCGACGCACGCTGGGCCCAAAAAAATTTAAAATTGCTTGTGGGTTTTATGAGAGCTTTCATCAAAGCTCATAGACTTTTTTTTAGTGATCAAAAACTTATGCAAGACATAGCTATCAAAGAAACTGGTATTTCGGGAAAGCACGCTGATAGAGCATGGAAAGAATATACTGAAGAAGATATGTTTTCGATAAATGGTGAATTTAGTATAGAAGGCATACAATGTTTGATAGATGAGAGTGCGCTGATACGTTCAATTGCCAAGAGGCGAGGAAGGAACGCGGCAGACTACGTAAATAGTCAATTTATTACTGAGGCATTAGGAATGATCTGAATGGTTACCGTAATGACAGCTTCTTTAGTTTCTAGGATAATCTTGACGTACCTTAACCATTTCTAGGATTGCTCCTTATGAACACTGTAACGGTGGCCGTACTCGATCGCTTTTCGCCAATTATCTCGGGCAAACTTCTCTCAAAATTACCCCGAGGTTGGACCCTTGTTCCGATAGGTCGGACTACGTTTAAAGAAAGAAAAACTGCAATAAAGAATGCAACTGCGGCATTAGTCATGGGTGCCCCTTTAAACGAAAGGCTCCTTGTTGAGGCAGAAAATTTATTGTATATACAAAAATTAGGTGCTGGTATAGATAATATAGACTTAAACTACTGTAGAGAGCATAAAATAGGTGTTGGTCGATTGAATGCAGGTAATGCTATTCCTGTAGCTGAGCATACCCTGATGATGATGCTCGCTGCCAGCCGTCAACTTGTAACTTTTGACAAAACTACTCGCGCCGGATCATGGGAAAAAGAGATTGCACGGGGTTCCAATCAACATATACATGGAAAAACAGTTGGTATTGTTGGACTAGGAGCTATCGGGCGTCAAGTTGCTAAGCTTTTGTATGCTTTTGGAGTAACGATACTGTACTGTGATCCTGTGCCAGCACCACAAAAATTGCATAGAACACTGAACCTGAAACAGGTTGATTTAAATCAAATTCTAAAACTTTCAGATATTATCACCCTCCACTGCCCACTGAATGCCGATACGAGGAACCTTATAGACAAAAAAGCGATAAAAAATATAAAAAAAGGTGCCATAATCATAAATTGCGCCAGGGGCGGTCTCATCGACGAGAATGCACTAGTAGAGGCGCTAGAGACAGGGCAATTATTTTCAGCAGGCCTCGATACTTTTTCAAAAGAGCCACCCGATAATGCGTCCCTTCTAGAGTCAGAAAATACCGTGATTTCCCCGCATTGCGCTGGAGCTACCCTGGATAATTTTGATGATGTCGCAGAGCGAGCTATAACCAATATAAAATCGTTTTTGAGGGACGAGACCATACCTCGAGAGGACATAGTATACGACCCTAGATGAGCGACCTCTGATCTAAAGAAAGTTGTGACGTTAAAGGTATCAATTATAAACACCACTTATATACGGAATATTTTTAAACCCTATTGTTGAGATAAAAAAATGTTAATTGAAATACTATGTACTGGTGATGAAATTTTAACCGGTAAAACTGTCAACACAAACTACAGTCACATGGCTAGTCGCCTTAACGAAGTAAGCTTAAAAATGCACTGGGGTACAATTGTTGGAGACAGCCGTGAAGACTTGCGAGAAGCGTTTGAACAAGCCTCCAAACGAGCAGATATTGTTATCGTAAACGGTGGATTAGGACCTACGGTTGACGATTTATCACAAGAAATTGCGGCAGAAGCTGCAGGTGTAAAACTCAAATTAAACCAGGCATGGTTAGATAGGATGCTAACTTTTTATGAGAGACGAGGTAGGACCATGCCTCCAAACAATAAAAAACAAGCGTTACTCCCGGAAGGCGCGGAATTTATTGATAATCCAATAGGCACAGCGTGCGGTTTTGCGATTGATATTGGCAATGCAAGATTCTTTTTCACGCCCGGGGTGCCTAGGGAAATGAAGCGTATGTTGGACGAACAAATAATACCACGCTTACTGGAAATGAGTGGCGTTAAAAAACTGACGACGCTTAAACGCTTTCATTCATTTGGAATTGGAGAGTCTCGCGCGGATCAGATGTTAAATGATATTGAAACAGATATAAATAAAGAATTCGTTAAACTTGGTTTTCAAGCTCATTATCCACAACTTGAAACAAAGGTTGTTATTCAGGCGAAAGATAAGTCCGAAACAGAAGGAATCCTGCAACCTATAATAGAGACGGTAAGAGAGAGGTTTGGAAATTTTATAATTGCTGAAGACAATGCAACTTTGGAAGGTTCAATTTTAGCAGAGTTGACCAGAACAAATTCAACTCTTGCTACAGCAGAAATGTATACAAGCGGTGCGATTTCAGCCCGCTTGAACCCTCCAGTTGGAGATCCTGACCCCGTATTAAGAAGTTTAGTTTCTAGAGATCTCAAAGAATTATCTCGGGCCGTCAATCTCACTTTACAGGAGGAAGCTATTTCTTTTAACACTGAGAGCGCAGAAAAAATTTCTACTGCTCTTAGAACTGAGGCGGCTTCAACCTATGCCCTCGCCACACTATTAAATATCGATCGAGACAAGGATGGCATCGAAGCTGGGGGCGATATTATCATAGGTATATCGACACTGGATGGCTCATATTGCAGAAAAGCCAGAATACTAGGTGGTCATGAATGGGTGCGTCTGGGAGCGATAGAGCTGACTTTGGATGTGTTTCGTCGGCACCTTATGAAACTTCCTATTGACGAACGTATAGATTTCGAGAAACGCTAATGTAATCCGCCGTCAAATAAATTTTCATTATTTCAATCATCTATTTATTTAGTGAGCGCTTATAATGTTTGATCATTCGAATTATTTTCCCACCACAGACCAAGAATGGGCATCAGACCGTGATTTTTGGCAGGAACAACTGCAACCGGCGGTCAACTTTGCGCTCGAAAACGAAGCAAAATTAGACCGAAACATCCAAAAAGCCCTTGAGAACCGAGCATTTGCCGAACCGCCGCCTTGGGGCGACATAATAGGAATAACCCGTCCTAGAGCAGGGCCACATGGGCTTATTCTTTTGAACGGTAAAATATTAACTAAATGGGGAGATATTTATCGCCCGGATATAACGTTTTCAGTCGCAAAGAGCTTTCTGTCGATTTGCGCGGGGCTATTGTTAGATGATGGTCTTATCCCGAGCTTTGACGACCCTATCAAAAAGCTTGTCGACGACGGTGGATTTGATAGCGCTCAGAACAAAGATATTACTTGGCGGCAGATGTTACAGATGACTAGTGAATGGCATGGTGAATTATGGGGAAAACCAGACCAGATCGACCATAATCGAGATCTAACGATCCAACCCAACGACAACACGACCAAAGGAGAACAGAGACAATTAAAAAAACCTGGAACTTACTGGGAATACAATGATGTTCGAGTTAATCGTTTATCACTTGCCTTGCTCCGAGTGGCGAAACAGCCGCTACCTGATTTGCTTAAAGAGCGAATAATGGATCCAATTAATGCCAGTCAAACCTGGGAGTGGCACGGCTACGAGAACTCTTGGATAAATTTAAGAGGTCAGCAAATGCAGTCAGTGTCCGGCGGATCACACTGGGGTGGAGGATTATTCATCAACTCTTTAGATCAGGCGCGCATAGGTTTACTCATGTTGAACCGAGGACACTGGAACGGGAAACAGCTTTTGTCAGAAAATTATATCAGCCAAGCACTTACACCCTGCAGCGTAAACCCAGATTATGGACTATTCTGGTGGTTAAATAATAGTGGGAAGCGCCTGACCAACGCTACACCTAACAGTGCATGTGCTGTAGGGTTTGGTGGTAATTTTATCTGGATTGAACCTGATTTTAAACTCGTTTGTGTTACACGCTGGCTCGAAAGCTCTGCCTACGATGAGTTTTGTCAAAAAGTTTTAAACGTTATCAGGTCAAACGGGTGAGGATAACTTTACAATATCGTACTTATTGAAAACTTGCTGGCGGCGCTGCTCCCTTAATCTGTGTTCTTTGCATCAATCTTCTGGCGCTACTATCAAATGGATCGCGTCGATGCATGGTGGCTCTATTATCCCACAGCAATAAATCGCCAACGCGCCACTTATGCGTGTAGGAGTTACTTGCTAGCGCTGCAAATTCCCACAATGTATCCAAAAGTGTTTCTGATGCTTCTCTATCTAATCCCACTATGTAAGCATTCTTTCTTCTTCCAAGATATAGGACAGGTCTTCCGTTGCGAGGATGCGCACACACTATCGGGTGCGGTTGCCCTTCACATGTCATAGGGTCATTATCTTCGCGAATACCCTTACGCAAAAAACCGCCTGAGTTATAGGTGCCATCATGCTTAATCACCCTCTTCTTGATACTATCGCGGAGTTTCTCGGGTAACGCGTCATAAGCTGCTGCCATGCCGCACAACGAAGTATTACCACCTTCTAGCGGCACCTCAATTGCGTAAAGCATCGAGAAATCGGGTGGATTGGGCAAATACGACATATCTGTATGCCAAACCGCTTCGCCTGCACCCAGTGAACCGATAGGTTTATCATTATCATCCAAAATGTTGGAAACGATATAGATTTCAGGAAATCCGTCGACAGCTGTTTTACCATTCTCCATTTGTGGAGCATGGTCTAAATCACCAAACATTTTACTAAACGTTACCAGACTTTCCGGCGAAAGTTCCTGGTTCCGAAAAAGGAGCCCTCCATAAGTATCCAGAGCAATTTTTATGTCTTTAAATTTTACAGCATCGAAATTCGTTATATCAAAATCTAATATTTCGGCACCAACGGAATCTGATAACGGGTTTAAATTTAATTTCGCCATCTCCCATTCCTCCTCCCTTAAACCGTGCACAGTCATTTAAAAAGAGACTTCTACCAGATGCATTGCAATCCTTGAACTGTCAAACTTTAGGCAAATCAAAATTGGTTGCTTCTGTAATGTCTTTATATTTTAGTGTAAATTGAACTGAAATTTATTAAAATATCAATCCTTCGACACAAGAAATATTTGCAAAAAGTCCGACATAATAAATAAGTAATATGAAACTGAAACAAACTTGTAGGAGTTAGCATTGACCGTAATAAGAATGCGCAACCAGGAAAAAAGACGGGATCGGCGGCAACATTCTAATTTAGTGCTCATCTTCGAAGAAAATGAATTCCATGTCATTGATTGCAGTTTGGGCGGATTAGCAATTTCCAATGGAATAGACATCTTCAAAAAAGAACAAGAATTAATCGCTATACTTAGTATGCCACTAAAAGATCAAAAACCTGTAACAATGAAGATTGCTTTGAAAGTGACTAGAGTGGATGATCAAGCAGAACAGACTGCGTTTCAATTTGAAAACCTCTCAAGCGAGAACTTTACGATTTTAGAAAAGTATCTTACTCACAGAAGCACGCTTTCACTTAAATAAATGAAGCAGTAAAAATCCAATGCACTTATCGATTGGGAAAACATGAGAGAACGAGATCTTGTCTGGAACAAATTAGAAAAAGCTCGCCGAAAGTTCAACCGCACTTCAATTTTAGAGCAGTTCCAACAGGATCCGCAACGACATGATGTGTTTTCTTTCCGCCTAAATAATCTTTTCGTTGATTTATCAAAAAACCTCATAGACCAACAAGTTTTAAAAGATTTACAGGAACTCGCAACCATCCAGGAGGTTGATAAGATAAGGGAAGGCCTTTTTAGTGGCGCAATCCTTAATAATACCGAGAAAAGACCGGCACTTCACGTTGCTCTACGAACGCCAAAGAGCAGTGTTATAACTGTCGAAGGGATAAATATAGTCCCAGCGGTCCATAGACAGCTTGAAGATATGATGTCTTTCGCCGAGTTAATTAGAAGTGGTTATAAAAAAGGCCTTACAGACAGGCGTTTTACTAATATCTTGCATATTGGATCAGGAGGCTCTCTAACCGGACCAAGGATGGTATTAAAAGCACTAACTTCCTATCAAACCCCGCATATACAGATCGACTTTGTAGGAAATGCTGACAGTTCAGACTTACAAGCCAAATTACGCAAACTAGACCCTGCAACGACACTTGTGGTTATTGCATCCAAGACATTCTCTACGCAAGAAACCATCCTCAATGCCGAGACCATGAAAAAGTGGATGCTTGAAAGACTTGGGCCATCGGCCTTATCAAAACATTTTGTAGCAATAACTGGAAACAAAAATCGCGCAAATTCTTTTGGAATTGTAGACGAAAATATTTTTGAGATCTGGGAATGGGTTGGTGGTCGCTTTTCTTTATGGTCAGCAGTAGGCTTGACAATTGTTTTGGGTATTGGTTCCGAGAATTTCAAAGAATTTTTACGAGGTGCTCGCGCAATAGATGAGCATTTTCAAAACACCGCACCAGAAATGAACTTACCTCTAATTCTCGGAATGCTCGAAATCTGGTACACGTCCATTTTGAATTTTGGGTCGCGGGCTATAATTCCATATGATCATCGCCTTCAAAATTTTGTCTCATACATTCAGCAACTAGAAATGGAGTCAAATGGCAAATCTGTCGACAAACTCGGCAATGAAATGACTAAAAAAACTGCTGCTGTTGTTTGGGGAGCAGAGGGTACGAATGCCCAACATTCTTTCTTTCAGCTTCTTCATCAAGGAACATCTGTTATCCCATGTGACTTTCTGATTGCTGCGGTTTCCGACGAAGAATTTGCAGGACATCAAGAGGTATTACTAGCTAATTGCCTCGCACAATCTAGAGCCTTGATGACTGGCCGCAATCTGAAAGCAACAACAAAAAAGTTAGGCGACAGCGGGCTTTCAAATGAAGAATCCAACCGTCTTGCGCCACATTCTTCATTCGCAGGAAATCGCCCTTCAACAATGTTTCTATTCAAACAATTGACCCCGAATATCCTAGGACAATTGATAGCTATTTATGAACATAAAGCTTTCGTCCAGGGGGCGCTTTGGAACATCAATAGCTTTGATCAGTGGGGTGTCGAGCTTGGCAAGGAACTGACTAATGAAATATTGCCGCTTTTACAAAACAAAACCCTCGCCTCTAATTTAGACCCATCCACAGCAAATTTGATGGAAGAAGTTTTTAGGTTCCGCAAATAATTTTGGTTTGAAATCTCCATAGTCAGATAGTTGATTTAGGGCATTCTACATCTGGAATATCGACCTCTATTATCACTAATAGGATTTTAAACTCGTAATGATGAAGTTAGAGTAGTGAAAATACATAAAGATACTTGTGCTCGATTTTATCGATGGAGAAACAAATAATGGAGACTGTCGGCCTTGGATTTCATTTTGAAGATTTGCCTATCGGTCGCCAATTTAAGACGATAGGCCGAACTATAACAGACGCGGATATAACAAATTTTATAAATGCGACGGGCATGGTTGAGTCGATGTTCACAGATTTAGAATTTTTAAAAACAGACAGTGATATTAAAGGAAGGGTTTCACCGGGAGCACTTGTGTATACATTCGCAGAGGGCTTACTCGTGCAATCTACCATGCAACACACAGGCTTTGCCTTCCTGAATATGGAATTAGACGTTAAAGCTCCAACATTTTCTGGTGATACAATACACGTCGAATGTGAAGTAGTGGAAGCACGTTTAACAAGCCGCCCAGGGCGCGGTTTAGTACGAACCAAAAACCAAATTATCAACCAAAAAAATGTAACTGTAATTACGTATACACCTCTCCGAATGATTAAGTGTAAAAATCCAAACATCACCAAAAATGATTAAGATATAATGTCGCGGGAAGATGAAAATATTGGTCCATTAACAGGTGTCCGCGTCCTAGACTTAACGATTAACGTCCTTGGGCCGGTAGCAACCCAAATCCTTGGTGACCTGGGAGCCGAAGTGATTAAAGTAGAAACACCTTCGGGCGATCCCATGCGATTGATTGGTTCCAGTAAGACCGGTATGTTAGGTCCCTTTTTCCAGACGACAAACCGCAACAAGAAAAGTGTTGTATTAGATCTTAAAAAGATTGAGGAAAAGAATGCTTTACTCAAAATAGCCGGCGGTTGTGATGTTTTTGTTCACAACATGCGCCAAGCCGCGACTGAGAGATTGGGCATAGATTATAAAAACTTAAGAAACGCTGCACCAAACATTATTTACGCTTCCGCAACAGGCTACCGTAGAAACTCCCCAAAGGATGGACGTCCGGCATATGATGACGTAATTCAAGGGGAGAGCGGCTTAGTCGATTTAATCGATAAAACCAATGGCGAGGCGCGATTTGTACCAATGCCTATCTCCGACAAATTTTGTGGACACACTCTGGCTTCAGCCATTGGAATGGCACTGTTTTCTCGCGAGAAAACCGGAAAAGGCCAAGAAATCCACGTCCCAATGCTGGAAACAATGCTAGCGTTTAATCTGACGACACATCTTTGGGAAGGCACCAAAGGCCCAACCAATGATCTTGGTTATCCTCGGGCACTGTCACCTTACCGAATACCTTACAAAACCAAAGATGGTATGGTCTGCGTTCTGGCGCACACCGACGAACAATGGCATAGATTGCTGAGAGCAATAGGAAGATCAGATTTAATTGAAGATGCTAGATTCACTAAACTTTCCGAGAGGGCCCAAAATATTGCCACACTCCAGTCTTATCTGGCTGAGGAGCTCGCTAAATTCACAACGGAGGAAGCATTCCGAAAATTAGACGAAGCCGACCTGCCTAACGGTCCCGTTGCTAAACTTGATGAGTTAATGATAGACCCCTACTTACAACAAACAAATTTTTTCCAAAAAATAGACGATCCGCATGAAAACATTGTCTTTACCACAGCTCCGCCAGTCGATTTCTCAGGCACACCAGCAACTGTGAGGTCTGCTGCTCCCGCTCTAGGGCAACATTCCGAAGAAATCTTGCTCGCCGCTGGAATTTCAAAAAATATCGTCAACAAGATTATTAACAAAGGTCGGTAGAATGCCGAAGCTTACCGACTACACAAAATATAGCGACGCCCAAAAATACTTTAGTAAAGAAGCGCTCTGGGAACTTTTCGATGGCAATAAAGATGAGCTAAATATTGGTTACGAGTGTATTGATCGGCATCCAAGACTTAATACAGCAATACGAATTTGTTACGAAAAAGGCAAAAGTCGTTCTATTTCTTTTGGCGAGTTAATAGATAATTCGAATAGATTCGCAAATTTCCTAAAGTACAAAGGACTGAAAAAGGGCGACAGAATAGCCATAATGCTTGACCCATCACTTGAGTTCTATACAGCATTGTTTGGAACGATGAAGGCGGGTTGCGTTGCCGTTCCCCTGTTTACAGCATTTGGACCTGACGGCCTTTCGGCACGAATAGAGGATTGTCAACCAAATTTACTTATACTAGCCCCCGAAAAATCTTCTCTCATTTCCGAAATAAATTTGGAAACGCTTATTGGCGACGAGACATTACTTAAAGAACTATGCAATTTCGATAAAGAGTTTGTGGCAAATACAAATTCCTCCGATATGGCAATGTACCAGTATACCTCCGGCACCTCTAGGGAATTACCTGAAGCAGTAAAGCATAGGCACAAAGCAATTGTTACTGTTATGATTGCTGCACTTTATGCAACCGGGGTAAGACCTGGCGACAAATACATGTGCCCATCCTCTCCCGCCTGGGGCCATGGTCTTTGGCATGGAACTCTTGCTCCGCTTGCGTTAGGTATTGAGATTGCAACCTACTCTGGAAAATTTCATCCAGGCAGGCTTCTCGAAGCACTGGAAGAATTTGAAACTACCAATTTATCCGCAGCAGCGACTCATTACCGAATGATGCGAAATCTTGGCGACAGCAACCCTAGAGATTTAAAACTTGAGAAGCTCTCATTCACAGGGGAACCATTAGATACAGAAACAGCCATCTGGGCAAAAAAACAATTTGGCCATGATGTATGCAGCATTTATGGGTCAACAGAAGTGGGTGTTATAATTGCGAATTATCCAGGAGCTGAAGACCTCCCTGCCCGACTAGGGTCACTTGGCAAACCACTCCCCGGTTGTAAAATTGATATTCAAGACGCCAACGGGGTATCTTGTACTGTTGGTAATATTGGGGAAATAAAGCTATTTAAGAATGGTACTTGGTTTCCGGTAAAAGATTTAGGAAGCTTTGACCAGGATGGATACTATTTTCATCACGGCAGAGCTGATGACGTTATAATTTCGGCAGGATGGACCATGAGCGCAGTGGAAATAGAGGATGTTTTGCTGAAACACACAGCTGTTGAAGAGGCGGCCGTTATTGGCGTTCCAGATGAAGAACGAGGCCAGATAGTCAAGGCATTTATTATAACAAAATCTGACGAAAAGTCTTCATTGGTAAAAGAGCTACAAGCATTTACAAGAGAACGACTTAGTCTGCATGAATACCCCCGTCTAATAGAATTTACAGATACTCTTCCCAAGACACCCGCCGGGAAAGTTAATCGAAAAATATTGCGAGAATCGACTACTGAGGATAACAAACGTGACATATAAGCATCAAAAAGATACACAATTCCCACGCATCACTGAGGGTGCTTTAGAAGAGCTCCGTAGCCGTCTTGGAGTAAAGATTTCAAGAGACCCAGAACCTTGGTGCTTTGAGGCGACACGCGATAATATAAGACACTATGCCCATGGAATTGGTGATGACAATCCGCTTTGGTGTGAGCCCGACTACGGAGTGCAAACCAAGTACAACAGCATAATTGCGCTTCCATCTTTTCTTTTTGCCACCAGCCGTATTGCCTCTGGATATGTTGGTGGTTTACCCGGTATACACGCTATGTGGGCAGGGGCTGACTGGAAATGGCATCAACCAGTATTTCGGAATGATGAAATAACCACAGAATCATTTCTTAAAGATTTGGTTGAGCATGACACTAAATTTGCGGGAAGAGCCATACAGCAAATCTACCATGTTGATTTCTTTAATCAATCAGGTAGCCATGTTGCGGAGTGTGACAGCTGGTGTTTCAGAACGGAGCGTGACACTGCTAGGGAAGAGGGCACAAAATATAAAAATTTGCAGGCTCAGAAAGGTAAAGTATATAGCGAAGCAGAATTAGAAAAGATTTTTAGTTTGTATGCAAATGAGCCAATAAGGGGCGCAACACCGCGATATTTTGAAGATACTCAAATAGGTGAAGAATTACCCACAATGGTAAAGGGTCCGATGACTGTCACGGGGTTTATAGCCTTTGCTCAAGGTTGGGGAGGTTTGTATATTCGAGCTAATAAATTGGCTTGGAAACAAATTGATCGCCATAATGGTCTCGGTATACCCAATAGATTTAATATCCCAGACTGCCCGGAGCGTGTTCATTGGGAACAGGATTTTGCTCTAAAAGTTGGAGCGCCAGGCGCCTACGATTACGGCCCGGAAAGATGTTCCTGGATGACACACCATATGACAAACTGGATTGGTGATGATGGTTTTTTGGTATCTTCTAGCAGTAAAATTAGACGCCATAACCCTGAAGGCGATACCCTTATGATTAACGGTAAGGTCACGAACAAATTTGAGCAGGATGGAGAAGGCTTTGTTGAAGTAACCCACGAGGCACGAAACCAAGATGATGAACTATCGGTGTTAGGTACTGCAACGGCAAAATTGCCTAGAAAAGCTACCTAGGTCGTTATAGTTGCGCCGCGCGTTTCTTACGAACAGACATTTTATAGTAAAAACACCAGCTTGACGCCTTACTTCTCCGGCGCTATCTGATTATGGTAAATGAAAGAAGGTCCAATGCCTTTAGATAAGACTAAATACAAGGTTCTAAAACTCGATTGCCCAGCAGAAAAAGTGCTCAGAATTACATTTGATAGACCCGAAACATACAATTCTCTCGATGCTGACGGACACCGGGAACTTGCTTACATTTGGCGTGAAATTGATGACGACCCAACCATTAATAGCGTTCTTCTAACAGGAGCTGGAAAAGCTTTCTCCTCTGGCGGCGATTTTGAAATGATCGAAAAAGTGATGGACGATTTTGACTTTCGGGCTCAGATATGGAAGGAAGCCAAGGACCTTGTTTATAACGTTATAAATTGCTCAAAGCCGATTGTATCGGCAATTAACGGACCTGCTGTAGGTGCTGGCTTAGTGGCCGGTTTACTAGCGGACATATCAATTGCCGGAAAGAAGGCAAAGATAGTGGATGGACATACTAACCTCGGCGTTGCTGCGGGGGACTCAGCGATAATTAACTGGCCATTGCTCTGCGGCATGGCAAAATCGAAATATCTTTTACTCACTTGCGAGCCTATTAATGGCGAAGAAGCCGAACGAATCGGACTAGTTTCACTTTGTGTTGACGACGAACTCCTGCAGGACAAGGCACTCGAAATTTCAAAAAAACTCTCAACGGGTGCTCAGAGTGCAATTAGATGGACTAAGTATGCTTTGAATAATTGGTATAGAATGGCCGGACCTGCTTTCGATGCTTCAACTGCACTTGAAATGCTTGGCTTTACTGGACCCGAAGCAAGAGAAGGGCTATCTGCCCACCTAGAAAAAAGAAAACCTAATTTCCCAAGCAAAAGTCCCGTATAAGGAGCCGCCGAATGCTAAATGATCTAGAAAGGAAAACCCCTTCCGTTCCTGTAACTCCAGTCCCTGCCGCCACAGTAATGGTACTTAGAGATACGCCTAGTGGGATTGAAGTATTGATGGTTCAGAGGACCAAAAAGGCTGATTTTGCAGGAGGAGCTCTTTTATTTCCGGGCGGCAAGGTGGACGAGGATGATCATCATCTCTTAGCATCCAAACTTTGTGACCTGTCCGAGACTATCGACAATGATTTGCGCGCTCTGAGGATTGCAGGTGCGCGCGAAATCTTTGAAGAAGCGGGATTACTATTCGCACGTGATGCAAAGAGTGGAAAATTAATAGACAACGTTAGAGCACAAGGTATAAATAGCAGGTACAGACAAAAATTACTGAACAAAGAGCTAATGTTTAGTCAGATGATAGGCGATGAAAATTTAGCGGTAGCAACAGATTTGCTAGTACCATTTGCACACTGGATTACCCCCATCACTGGTAAAAAAAGATTTGACACTCACTTTTTAATCGCCAAAGCGTTAAAAGATCATGAGGCCTCCCACGATGGGTCAGAAACACTGGACACCACTTGGATTAAACCCAAAACTGCCATCGAAGATGCAAAAGCAGGTAAAAGGCGCGTCGTTTTCCCTACTAGGATGAACTTGAAAAAAGTGGACGAATCGCCAGATGCGCAAACAGCAATCGATATTGCAAAAAATACTCCTGTTGTGACGGTGCTTCCCGAAGTCTCAGAAGTAGAAGGTGGCCGTCACTTAAAAATTCCGATTGAAGCAGGCTATGGTATCTCCGAAATAACGGTAGATTACGCAGCTTCAGATCAACCCCCACCACAGAAGAAATAAGGATGTTAAAAGATGGACTTTAATTTAACTGAGAACCAACAAACTATTCGGGATACGATTTTAAAAGTAGCTAGTGAATTCGATGATAGCTACTGGCTTGAAAAAGATAAAGCAGGCGGCTTCCCAGAAGACTTTTATTCCAAATTTGCTGAGGATGGCTGGCTTGGTATAGCCATGCCGGAAAAGTATGGCGGCGCCGGGCTAGGTATAACAGAGGCCTCTTTAATGATGCAGGCGGTAGCCGAATCCGGAGCTGGAATGAGTGGTGCATCCGCTTTACATATGAATATTTTTGGACTGAAACCTGTTGAAATTTTTGGAGATGAGGAACAACGGGAGCGTTTTCTACCGCCTCTTATAGCTGGAAAAGAAAAAGCCTGCTTCGCTGTCACAGAACCTGACGTAGGTTTAGATACAACAAAACTGAAAACCAAAGCGACACCCGACGGCAATGGTTATGTTGTAAACGGCACCAAGGTGTGGACTTCAACAGCTCAGGTAGCAAAAAAGGTTCTTCTTCTAACACGTACAACTGACGTTGAAGACGTACGAAAACCTACAGAAGGATTGACGCTTTTTTACACTGACCTCGACCGGGACGCCGTAGAAATAAGAGAAATTGATAAGATGGGACGTAAAGCAGTTGATACGAACGTCTTGTTTATTGATGGACTAAAGATACCTATTGAAGACAGAATAGGTGAAGAGGGTATGGGCTTTCGGTATATATTAGATGGCATGAATCCTGAACGAATATTAATCGCCGCAGAAGCGATTGGACTAGGCCGTGCAGCCCTTCATAGAGCCACACAATATGCAAAGGATAGAGTGGTATTCGGTCGTCCAATTGGAAAGAATCAAGGGATACAACACCCACTTGCAAAGTGCTGGGCAGAACTTGAAGCAGCAAACTTGATGACAATGAAAGCTGCCGCTTTATTTGATAGCGGACAGCCCTGCGGTCCAGAAGCAAATGCTGCAAAATATTTAGCAGCAGAGGCTGGATATGAGGCGTGTCAAACCGCAATCATGACCCACGGCGGATTTGGTTATGCCAAAGAATATCAAGTAGAACGTTATTTACGAGAAGTTATGATTACAAGGATTGCCCCTATAAGCCCACAACTTGTTCTAAGTTTTTTGGCAGAAAAAGTACTGGGTCTGCCAAAATCTTATTAGTGACGGAACTACCCAGCTTGATTGGATATAACGCTTAAGTGTCGTAGCCTGGGTTTTCTCGGTCGAGTTTTCTCAGCAAGGCTTGCCAGGCTAAGTCAGCTAGCGCACGACTACCGTTATCGTCAGTCGAACCCTTAAATTGACGAGCTGTATGCTCGCATACCTTTTGAGACGGTATAAGTAACTCCTGACCACCCCCTTGCGCAGCCACTTGTAACTGGCATGCCTTTTCCAAAGAGTGCATTTTCATGAATGCTTCCCCAACACTTCGGCCGCAAGTCAGGAGCCCGTGGTTGCGAAGCATCATCGCCATCGAACCACCGAGATCTCCTGTCAACCTCTCTCTTTCATCCAAGTCCAACGCTATACCTTCGTAATCGTGATAGGCGAGATTGTCATAGAACTCTAAGGATGTTTGCGCTAGCGGCAGCAAACCACATTTTTGAGCAGAGACCGCCATACCTGCAACAGTGTGGGTATGTAGAACACAATCCACATCTTCTCTAGCCTGATGAATAGCGCTATGTATAGTAAATCCAGCTGCATTTACACTGAATTCCGTATCCATCACTATCTCACCTTCTGTGTCTAATTTTACAAGGCTCGATGCTGTAATTTCTTCGAACATCAGGCCGTAAGGGTTAAGAAGAAAATTGTCGTGTGTACCAGGCACCCGCACAGAGATATGAGTAAAAATTAGATCGGTCCACCCATAGTAAGCAACGAGACGATAACATGCAGCGAGATCGACACGCTTTTTCCATTCCTCCTCTGATACATTGTCTCTGACTGAATTTTTTGAGAGTGATTTCAATGCAACCATGATTTTCTCCATGACGTTTATTCGAATCGGGCGGTTCAATACCGATAGCTTTGGATATTTACAATCATTAACATCTAGCAAATACTACTTCAATGACTTCGTAATATCACTGTAAATAGACAATGTGGTGTTCAATACCTGATACGAGTGGGGTGCGGATTGACAAAACATTCTGGATATTAGATCTTCTAGATATAACTGTCATTTTTTTGAAGCATTAGTTGAGGTTATACACATGACATCCTTTCGAGGTTTCGTAGGAACGGTGATAGCAGCTTCGCTATTGTCGGGATGTTCTAGTGAAGACTTCAATCTATCAAAATTGGCCTCCACAACAGTATCCGGATTCACAGAAAAGCTTGGTGGGTTAAGCCTGGTCAAGCTAGGAGAGAAAGTTGGGATACGAACAGATCCAAAAGTGAAATTAGACCCTGCTCCATTACCTATATATGCTATAGGAGATACCTTTGTATACTCTTCCGATGGAACAATTGTGCAAGAGCAAGTTGTAAATGTTAATTCAGGACGAGTGACTTGGACTAATGACCAAGGAGCTATGTGGACAACAACTAATGACATAATTACACCTCAACTCTCATGGTCCTCGCATCCGGAACTAGGAAGAGGTAGGCAAACACTGATTGGTAATCCTGAAGCCCTATTTCCATTAAAAGAAAATAATACAGTGTCTTTCGGTATCAGGGGTAACAGCGAAAATGTACCTACGGGGTGGCGAGACGAAAAGAAATGTTTGGTTGTCGGTCAAAAAGACTTGAATGTCACGGCAGGTGATTACACAACATTCCAAATCTCATGTAACAGAAAAGGCATCAAGGAAGATTTATACTACTCCCCAGTAGTACAAAACTACGTACTTAGAGTGAGAGATTTTGGGAAAACGAAGTCTCAAAAAGAACTTGTATCGGTACAATTGTCTAATGCGAGAACAAGCAAACTTCCAGTGAAGATAAATCGCCCAAAGGAAGAACACACGGCTAAGCTAAAAAAGCTTCAAGCTAACCCCGACCTCTTAATGGACAGAAAAGAGATAAAAACAGCGAACGCTAAGGTAAACGCGTTAATCGCCAAACTCGAAACCATGATTTCAAAAATAGAACGTAACATCGAACCAGCCCAAAAGGAAAATGCATTAAATTCAACTCAAACCCAAAGAAGTGGAAAGTATGGAGTGCATTTGGCGTCTTATAGGACTTTAAATGGTGCAAAACGTGGGTGGGAAAAATTAAAAAAGAAATTTTCGAACGAACTACGAGGATTAAAATTTGCAACAACAGAGTTTGACGCTGGCAAAAAGGGAACTTTTATCCGTCTTATGGCTGTTCCATTCAAAACGAAGGCAAACGCAAACAATTTTTGCAAGAAGTTAAAAGCGAAACGCCAGTATTGCAAAGGGGAGCGGGCACGTCCCTAATTAATGGTCCAAAAGTCAAGAAACATTACTTTTACAGAAAAGCAATAAATATACGTCGCTGGTGTGACGGGACGCATGGATAATTGAAGCTGTGCGATTAAATAAATGCGTGCCATTAATAATATTTAGTCAAAAAATAATGAAGCAAACTTAGATGCTCACTTCGAACAACAACACATCAGCCAATATTCACGAGCCTAGCGCTGACAACAATGGAGTTATGCTTGGCATTCTACTCGCTATTCTAGCTGGGTTTTTGTTTGTATCATCAGATACAGTTGTCAAATTAGCCCGGCAGGAGTTGCCTGTTGCAATGGTTGTTTGGGGAAGATTTACGGTCCACTTTTTACTAATGTTATTTCTTTTCCCCGGGAGAAAAATAAACAAGCTATTTAAAGTGAATAATTTTAAATTAGTAATCTTTCGAGGAATATTGCTACTGCTTTGTACCTGCTTATTTTTTACAGCCATCGGTTATATTGGCTTGGCAGAGGCAAACTCTATAATGTTTATTTCTCCATTTTTTGTTGTTGCGCTCTCTATTCCTTTGTTGAAAGAAAAAGTTGGTGTGCGTAGGTGGTCAGCCGTTATTATTGGATTCATAGGTATAGTAATTATTCTAAGACCAGGATTTCAAGAAATACACTGGGCTTATCTTTTAATAATTGGTGTGGCCTTTTTCTTTGCCTTATTCACAATATTAACGCGAACATTAAGTTTCACAGAAACCGCGATCTCTATGTGGTTTTACACAGCATTGGTTGGAATGGTAGGTTCGTCGACGATAGTTTGGTATTATTGGCAAACACCAACGCTTTCCCAAAGCTTAATGTTACTTTTCATTGGAGCAATTGGCGGAGGTTCACACTATATTGTCATAAAAGCCTATCAGAGAGCCTCGGCTTCAATGCTTGCTCCGTTTCAGTATTTTCAAATTATATGGGCCACAATATATGGTCTTCTTGTATTTGACGTAGCACCAGATGGTTGGACATGGCTTGGAACTGCCATAATAATAGCGAGTGGTCTATATGTATGGTCACGAGAGCAACAGCTAGGAAAAACTAGAAGGAGTACTAGTTGGCGCGGGGGCGCCCCGAGGTAAAGACTGTCAACATTGAGCAAAGCATAATTCCAGCTATGCCAAAAAATAAAAAGGATGGCTCTGACTGATCTAATATCCAACCAAAGATTGGCGGGGCAACTATTCCCCCAATACTAAAGCCAGACGTTACGAACCCAAACACTTTCCCAAATGAACCCTCCGGTGTAACTGAACGGACAATCATATCTCGGGAAGGCATAATCACTCCGTGCATTAATCCCATCACCCCAAGAAGAATAAAAAGTAGAAAGGAACCTAAACTAAAAAACCCAACACTCGCTATAATCAATGCTGTGGACAAAAAACAAAGTGCCGCGACCGCATTATGTTTTCGCGTTCTGTCGGCAACGAACCCGCCTAACAAAACGCCGACTGCGCCCAGTACTAGATAGGTTGACAGTATTAACGTAGCTGTTTCAACAGCTGTCCCATGATGCTGACCAAGTGCTACAATTAAGAAACTAGCTATACCCGTGGAACCAAGAGACAAAAGCGTAAAAAAGACTAAGCACATCAAAATTGGTGGAGATAAAAGAAGCTTTACACCACTATCAGCCGACGATTTAGTTTTGGTTTTTTGATCAATGACATTGTCTTTTCGTTGGACAGTATGTTTCAGGTCACGAGAATACAGCATCAATACGAACGCTGTTCCTACTCCAGCGACTCCGCATATTAATAGACCCAAACTCCAGCCTATTGTAGAATTTAGGAATATTATTATCGGACCCGCGGCTGCAAATCCAGCGTACCCTCCAAATGTATGTAGGCTAAACGCCCTACCCATGCGGGTTTTTGAAACCGATGCAGACAAAATTGCATAATCTGCTGGATGGTAAACTCCATTTGCTGCACCAGCCAAAAACATTAAAGCAACTAATAACGGATACCCGGGAGCGAAGCCCATGCAACTAAAAGCTATACCTTCGACGGCAAGTCCCGCGATGAGTATAAATTTTGCGCCGAACCTATCTACCAGGAAACCAAAAGGTATTTGGGTTAAGCCAGTTGTGCCGCTAAAGACAGCCATCAACAAACCGAGCTCAGTATAGGAAACGTTTAAGGCAGTTTTCAAAAATGGAAATAACGGGGGTAATAAATAAATATAAAAATGGCTAAAAAAGTGAGCTATACCGACTAGGCTCATTACTCTAAAATCGCTACCTTTAATGTTGGCGTATTTGCCTTCATTAATTAAATTGGGTGCAGAATTCATGATTTAATTTCTTTGCTCGCCAAAACTTGTTGGTTTCATTGTTCAACCGACAGATACTACGTTCTAAAGAATAAGAATTAACGTGCATATCCATTTATTTCTACTTTTTATCAGGACGAACGGATATTTTTACTAAATATGAAAAAGATTTTGCTGCTTTGTCTCGTCACGTGTTCAACTATTTGGATAATCGGGAGTGTTATAGCTGTTTCATACACTTGGGAAAATTTTTCTTCTTCAACTTTAAGAAATTACAATATACAGAAATTAAAATGTAGAACGTTATATTATGAGAATGCATCTAGAGAAAGATGCATAACAATAATGGAACTTGAAAACTTTCAGACGAAAAGTATTGGAATATTTAATAGGGTTTTAATTATTATAAGCTTTCCTTCAATATTATTACTCAGTTTCTATTTTTTTAATAAAAAAGGTAAAACCACTAAAAGAAGAATACGGAAAAAATGAGTAAAACAAAAGAGAGCGCTAGTCCTAGAGCGTGGCAGCGGATGTTGAGTGGCCGCCGTTTAAATTTACTAGATCCTTCACCGCTAGATATTGAAATTACCGATATTGCCCTTGGACTTTCGAGAGTCACTCGATGGAACGGACAAACTAACGGCACAGAACCATATTCAGTTGCTGAACATTCCCTTCTTGTCGAGAGATTGTTTACTGAAAATTCATCTGAGAAACACAGCAAATGGCGGCTGGCAGCCCTTCTTCATGATGCTCCTGAATATGTTATAGGTGATATGATAAGTCCATTTAAAGCAGTGATCGGTGACGAATATCGAAGTGTAGAGCAGCGTCTTCAAGAAGCTATACACCTTCGGGTAGGTCTACCTTCAGTCCTTCCTAATTCTATAACCAAACTAATAAAAAAATCTGACCGTCTTGCTGCTTATATAGAGGCTACGCAATTAGCTGGTTTTTCAGAGGCAGAGGCAAGACGGTTTTTTGGAAATTTCAGAAAAATTCCGCATATAAAAATAAAACCTTGCACAGCTGACACAGCTCGCAACGAGTTTCTTGATAAATTCAACAAAATTTTCAAATAAGTTTTTACTGTGGAAAACGTTAAACGGCAGCAGGCAAATCTTTCCTTATTACTGGACGTATCGGCCAGTGGGCCATCATAGAAATTAATCCCAAAGCGACCGCCACCCACCAAACTAAATTATATGATCCGGTGGTATCGTAAACATACCCGCCGAGCCATCCACCACAAAAAGCCCCTAACTGATGTGAAAGAAATACGATTCCATACAGCATTGTCATATAACGAGTACCGTACAGATCTGCCACTAATCCCGTTGTCAGCGGCACGGTGCTCAGCCAAAACAAACCCATAAAGAACGCAAAAATAAAAACAAGGATGTCAGACGGTGGGAGGAGTAAAAAACCAGCCATCACGAGAGACCGTCCTAAATACAAACCACTTAACAAATATTTTTTCGAAAACTTTCCTCCTAAAACTCCTGCGGTGTAGCCACCTACGATATTCATTAATCCAATTATACTAAGCGCCCATGCCCCCGTCTCTGCTGATAATCCGAGATCGGTTACATAGGAAGGAAGATGAACACCGACGTACACAACGTGAAATCCACATACAAAAAACCCTCCACATAGAAACCAGAAGCTATTGTGATTAACAGCCTCGATCAAAGCTTCCTTCATGGACACCTTTTGATCAGTTTGTTCACTTTCAGAGGATGCTGAACTTCTAAAAACCAAAGCCAGTGGAATTATGGCAAGAATTAAAAAACCGGTGATCAATGAAGTCTCGCTCCAACCTACATTCGTCAAAAAATATTGGCCTATTGGTAAAGCGACAAAACCTCCCAAAGAACCGGTGGCTCCAACAACCCCCAGAACCCAGGAACGTTTCGCGGCAGGAAATCTTTTTGCAACTGCTGGCATTATTAAAGACTGTCCTGACCCCGCAAGGCCTATACCAGTCAAAACGCCTGTGCTTAGGTAAAACATATCAGGAGTAGTTGAGAAAGCCATTACGAAGAGACCTGCACTGTAAAATAACGTTCCTAAAGCAACTGTACGAAAGGCGCCGAATTTATCAGCGAACGCGCCGACAAAGGGTTGAGCAAATCCCATTACTAAATTTTGAAGAGCTATTGCAAATGCAAAAACCTCGCGTCCAAAACCAAATTCAAGTGAGATAGGGATTAAAAAAATTCCAAAACCATGTCTTACACCGAAGGAAATCGCCGTGATTAATCCTCCTATAATTAGAATGATATAAAGAAAGTTCGAATTCGAAATTCTAGGGATACCGCTCCCAAGTACCAATTTTGAATTTTCAATGGATGATGCTACTTCCATTTTTACTGAATTTTCGTTAGTCGTTTTATCAAAGTATTGGTCCTTCAGCTCCACCTCGTTATTGGCAATCGATAGGTCATGGAAAAATAGTTGCTGGTATTTCCAGATGTTGTTTTCTTCGTCGAAAGTACCTCCAATAATCCTTACTTTAAGACCTGAGAAATCAGCCTTTTTATCTTCTAGTTTTACCACTAAGCTATCTAATTTTTGAGCCTCCTCTATTGTCTCCCATGATGACGCGACCTTGGTTTGCAAATAATAATTTTCAAATTCTTGGGGCATCGTTAATCGAGTTTCATTAAATTAAAATAAAGTCTATGCTAAGCGTGGACAGGTCTGTTACAACGAAGATTAGTGGTAACAGAGAAAAATCTCGTCGAGTTTTTGATTTATTAAAAACTTTTTTATTGATGACATTTTATTGCGATAATTACAATGGCCGGTGCTTATTAATAATTTTAAGCGACGAGCGATTTAAGGGAATTTGCTATGACAACACCTAAATTTGCATCATTGAACGGTGAAATAGTTGAATGGGATAAAGCCCAAGTTCACGTAGCCTCAGCAGGCTTTAAGTTTGGAACGGCAGTTTTTGAGGGCTTACGGGGTTATTGGAATCAATCTAACGGAGAAATGTACCTATTTCGCATGGAAGAACACATGCGCCGGCTCGAATTCTCTCAGCGTTTTATGCGTTTCAACGAACTTCTGACAGGAGAGTCTATAGCTCAACAAACTGTCGAGTTAATCAAAGCAAATAATTTTAGGGGTGAAAACCTCCACATCATGACTACGGTCTTTGTATCAGGAATGGGTGGGCCAGGTGTTTGTGGTCCTATCGGATTATCGATAACCGCACAAGAACGCCCTAGAAGTGAACGTGTACTTGGTGGGGTGACCGCACAAGTTAGCTCCTGGATGAGAGTGCCAGATCAAGCGATGCCAATGCGAGTAAAGTGTAATGCAAATTACAACAATGGACGTTTAGCGACGGTCCAGGCAGAGGCAGATGGCTATGATACAGCAATATTCTTAAATTCGCGGGGCAAAGTGTCTGAAGGCCCAGGAATGTGCTTCTTTATCGTTAGAGACGGCATTCCAATAACACCTTCCATTTCAAACGATATCTTGGAGAGTGTCACTAGAGACGCTATTTTACATCTAATAAGGGATCACTTTAACGTTGAGCCAGTTGAAAGGGATATTGACCGGTCCGAACTTTCTCTTGCGGATGAAGCGTTTTTTTGCGGAACAGCTTGGGAAGTAACTCCGATACTTTCAATCGACAGAAGCAACATAGGAACAGGTTTGGTTGGCAATATGACCAAATCTATACAAGAGAAGTTTTTCTCTATCTGCGATGGAACAGATGAGTGCTATCCAGAATGGAGGTATGCCGTCTATAGCGATGAAACAAGAAAAGCAGCAGAATAAAATTATAAGGAAGCTTAAATAAGTTCTCGCTTAGTTAAAACATGAAAAAATTATTACGTGTTGTTGCAAAAGAAATAAAAATGCGCTTTAAAGAAATAGCCGCGGACGTGGTGGAATTGGTATACACAACAGACTTAAATCGATTTGAGTGCCCTATGCGAAAGGATAGGAGTAGAACTGCTCAAAAACGGGGAAACCTTTAAAATGGCAATCCCGTGCCAAGCCTCGAGAGTACAACGAGGAAGGTGTAGAGACTTTACGGGCAGCAGCTAAGGTCCTCGAACTATGCTGAAGAGAAAGTCCAGCCCACAAACGCCTAATGGCGGCAGCGAAAGCTGTAGTTGGGAAGAAAATCTGTCCCTCTTAGAGGTTGCGGGTTCGAGTCCCGCCGTCCGCACCACTAACTCGTACAAATAATACCTAACTCATTGAAATATAAGTAGAATATATCTAATTATATTTTGGTGCAGTACATAATGCATAACAAATCTACAGATAAATACTTGTATAATAGAGATGGTGTTTATCAATTTATCAGAAGAATCCCAGTAGATCTGAGTGATCAATACAAGTCGAATAAGATCAAAATTAGCTTGAGAACACGAAATCCATCCAAAGCTAATCGATGTGCCAGATCCATTACACAGAGATTAGATGATTATTGGTTGGGTCTGAGGCTTCAAAAGATGGATATACCAGCCATCAATCTGCTTCGAACTGGATCCAATCCTTCTAATAATGACTATATGCTTACGGATGCCCTTGATCTGTATCTCAAACTTAAAGGTATTGATAAGGATAAGACATTTATTAGAACTGCCAATCGTAATACGGAATATGTGATACAGGTGTTAGGTAATAAGTCAGTTACTGCTTACTCCTCATCTGAAGCTGCTGAATTTAGAGATTGGTTAATCAATAAAGGCATGGGTAAGAGTACTGTTAAGAGAGTATTCTCCAGTATTCGATCGATCATGAATCTAACCATTACCGAAAAAGGTCTTGAAGGAACCAATGGCTTCCTTGGTACGTTTATTCCTGATGGATTACAGGAGAAGAAACGAAAGCCCATACCAGTAAAGGTAATCAGAGATATCCAGAAAACCTGTAAAGAAATAGACGATGATTTTAGATGGTTGATTGCCCTACTGAGTGATACAGGAATGCAATTAGGTGAAGCAGTTGGATTATTAAAGTCTGATATTATTCTCGATACAGAGACCCCTCACCTCTATTTGGTCCCACACCCTTGGCGTAGATTAAAAACAACAGGAAGTGAGAGACAGATACCCTTAGTTGGCGCATCTTTATGGTCAGCTAAAAGAATAAAACAATCTGATCCAAGCAATCAATTTGCTTTTCCAAGATACTGTAATGAACAAACTCATAATTCTCATTCAGCGAGTGCAGCTCTGAACAAATGGCTTCGTACTCATGCACCTGAGGGATGTGTTGTGTATTCGTTTAGGCATTCCATGAGAGATCGATTGAGAGCGTTTGAATGCCCTAAAGAGACAATTGATCAGATTGGTGGATGGTCATCTAGTGATGTTGGCGAGACTTATGGTGAAGGATTTCCTTTAGATAACGTGAGCGTCTGGATGACTAAAATGTTATGAATATATTCTAGGAATTGAAGTGATGACTGGTTAATTATTTGTAATTTTAATTCTCTTTGTTAACCTAAACGCTATATTGCATTAGTTAGTGTTACATTCAATAAGGCCAATTACTTAAGGTACAAAGTTCGTGGAAAAATCAATTATTGATCATATTGCGATATTCATTTTTAGGAAGCTACAATATACAAAATTAATAGCTGCGAATATGCGCCAACCAAAACATTTTCTAATAGGTAATATTACTAAAAGATTGATGCGCTTTGGTAATCTGGCGATGGTCCCAGATTGTGTTGAAAGACTAAATGTAAATCATGGCGATGTAGTCGTCGAAGTTGGATCGGGAAATGGCCAGGCCATTGATGAAATTCTCCTCAAGGACCCACAAAAAGTTTTCGCTTTTGAAATCAGCAAAACATTTTTAGCTGATCTACGTTCTAAGTTTAGTAATAATCCAAAAGTAAAAATACTTGATCAGGATGCAAAGCAGTCAGAAAATGTTATAGAGGCAAAAAGCGTAGACAAGATTTTGCTCATAAACGTCATATACTTTCTCAATCCACTTGAGGATTATCTATTGGAATTCAAACGCATTCTCAAGTCAGAGGGTTCTATTTTAATAGCTGGAAAGTTTGGACCTGCCAGCCAGATGGATCAGAGTGTATTTACGCATACAAATGTAGAAGAATTAGTTGCCAACTTAGAAAATTATTTTAGTGTAACGTCGGAATTTGTTGATTTAGGTAGTCCTATATCTCGCTATAATGCTATTAAATTGACAAACAAAAGTGAATGATAACCTAATCGAAAACCTACCGATCTTTAATTTCGAAGTTACTACGTCCTGAGCAGATCCTTTGGCAAGATAAACACCATCTCGATTATACAGGTATTTAAATGGTCAGTGAGGGATTTGTTGTACATTCATTCAGACATTTAATGAGGGACAGATTAAGAGCAGTTGAATGTCCCAATGAAATAATTGATCAAATTGGTGACTGGGCTTCAAGTAATGTTGGCGAGAGTTATGGGGATGGGTTTCTTCTGGATAATCACTACGAATGGTGCAATCGAATTACTCTCTGCTGAGTTTAGTATCGTAATTATTTGACGGTGTAATTGTATTTGTGACGTAACAAAAACATTTATGCTGATGCTTGTATGATTTATATTGATGTTCATGAGAACTATTTTGTTGGGGGTCTTCCCCTTGATTCTTAATCGAGTCTTTTTTATGCGAGTCTAATATGGCTGTAATTATTGGTGGTGAAGGAAACGATAAGCTCTTCGGAACCGACTTCGATGATGAAATAGATGGCAGGGGTGGTGATGATGAAATAAACGGCCTTAGCGGCAACGATACACTATTTAGTGGTGCTGGAAATGATGCACTGTTTGGTGGCGCTGGTAATGACCTCATGGTGCAAAATGGCAGTGGTAGCCAGACCTATGATGGCGGCGAAGGCACCGATACA
>Ga0160423_10000623_pt1 | contig 29090 bp, 36 predicted proteins | sample CRUFie14St8metaG_FD_108191 | JGI IMG/M metagenome (GOLD analysis project Ga0160423, IMG submission 108191) | Marine microbial communities from the Costa Rica Dome - CRUD Field 142mm St8 metaG | ecosystem: Environmental > Aquatic > Marine > Oceanic > Photic zone | place: Costa Rica: the Eastern...
ACCAAAATTTGCTGGGTCACTATCTTCTATTGCTATATCATACTCATCTTTTCCAGTGACTTTACGAAACATTGCATTAAACTCAGTTTCATTTGTTGGTATTCCATGAAGAACCCAATCAGTAACCCCAAGTTCTTTTAGTGCCACACCTGCGTCTGTCATAAAATTATAGGTCATAAAGTTCTCCTTTAATTAAGTCGCAAATTCAAACACTGTCAAAGAGGCTTTTTGCGTCCCGTCATACCCACCATAGTTGAAGTAAAACTGACCTCCGTTTTGGGTGGCATACAACTGTGTATAAAATGTCACAACACTTGACGTAGCAGGAGTAGTATAACCTGAAACGGCGGCGTTTAATGCACCATTCCATGGCTCGTTACGATTATGGTAAGCCCAGTTTTTTCCAATTTCTGTATAACCAGCAACACCAGTTGTTCCTCTTAAAAGACGAATACCCACATATCCGACATTATTTACAAGCCACCCACCGGTAGCTATGCAATAAAATGCACTACTAGAAGACTGAGGTGTTACTGAGAATGTTAAAGCTGAGTTAGTCCATACGCCACTGGTCACTGAATTTAGCTGAGTTCCTGAAGTTATTGTGTGAATATCTATAAGCGTACCCGCTGGAAAAACTCCAGTAGGTAAAGACCCAGTATCTACAGCCGCTGCACTTATACCACTGGTAGGAAGCCTTGCGGAAGCTAGTGTGCCTGTACTTAGAGAAGACGCATCCACACCAGTTGTAGGTAGCCTAGCGGCGGCTAGTGTCCCAGTCGTCAGCGCAGACGCATCGTTAGAAGCAGGGACGTTATCTAATGCCCCTGCAACGATGTCCCCGTTGGCATCAACGAGGTTTGCTATATCTCTTGCTCGTGTCATTCAGAACCTCCGCTAGGCGTCGCTGCATCCATTGCATTTTGATATGCAGCTTTTACAGCGTCACTCCATACAGCAGAAGCAATACCTTGCACCTCTGCACTTTCTGATGATGTGTCATAATCTACCCAGTTATCTCCTGACTTTACGGACGGATGGATAACTCTACGGTTAAAGGTACGACTTATTTCCGTACCATCTTCACTAATGATTGTAGCTTGACGAATCTGGATGGCTTTGTACTCACCCACGATTTCAATTTTATCTTCTTCTGTTGTTTTTATTAGTGCCACTTTTTTCTCCTCTGGCTGGACTGTCCAACCCTATCTCTGAAAGGGTTAATTTTTTTCTTAAATTTGGTAACTGCCGTGTCCTACAAATTGAATTGGTATAGTTCCCTGATACCAACTTCCGTTATCATACCGCCGAAGAACACCTATCTGTGTGCCGCTAATTGCTTCTATATTATACAAGTGGCCTGTATCGTTATTTCTAGCATTACCTAAAGAATTGTTTGCTTTAGATGTTGAAAACGGTAATCCATTCATGCCTAGATTAGTAATGCTGCTACCTGTTACGCCAGTAATGTTGATGTTAAACCAGAAGAAAACAACATTACCAATTCTTGTATATTGCCCACTGCTTGTGTAGCCTGTAATACTCCAAGAGCTAGTATTGTGTGTAGCAAGAGGTACTGGAACCCAAGTCCCTTCTTCATAGAAATCTAATAGCTCAGAGTCTGTAGTGCCTGCACCATTAGCGGTGGAGCTGAAATCAATACCGTTGCCATTAGGTACAGCAATATTACCTGTTACAGATACGCCTGTGGATGTAGTGGCTAGTTTTATAGAGTTGTCATGGTAAAGACTAACTGCACCATCGGCTTCAAAGAAGCCCATAGTTTCGCCAGTATGTTTACCAATAGTAACATTACTGTTACCCCTTAAAATCAATGCACCTGTTCCAGCATCATCAACATAGGAATCATTACCATCATGGTAAATCTCTAGGTCATTACCAGTACCAAAACGTGCCTTTACGTTATCGTTAAAGTCTACGCCATTAGAGCCACCAACCCCTGCTGGGACGTTATCTGCTACAAAGTTAGTACCATCAAACTTGAGGAACTGACCGCTGCTTGCGCCAGCGGCATTTACATCGTTGGCATCGTTGATACTAAAGTTTGACAACTGGAATGTACCGTAAGCCACAATGTCCACTGTGTCGCTTGCAGCTGCGCCGGAAGCTAAAACGACGGACGTGCCGTTAGTTGCCGTAAAGTCTGTGCCAACAATTAGCTTCACGCCGTTCAAATACACATCCACGAAACCAGCGTCATAGGTTGCCGCAAAGGTAGTTTGACCAGCCGTCGCCGTAAACGTACTGCGCTGTGCCGTGCCATTGACCGAAGAACCAGCGTTCTGAAAGCCAGAGCTCCCATATACTTTCATGGTGTTAGAGCTTGTATCAAACCACAGATCCCCAGTAGTGGGTGAAGCTGGGGCAGTAGCACTCACAAAGTAGGTATCTGCAAAAGCATTTACGTTGGTTAGGTTAGAGGCAACTGTGTTGACGTTTGCTATTGACCCGCCCACGCTGTTGACATTGGCAATGTCTGTTCCGACAGCGTTGACGCTAGTGATGTTTGACGCGACCGTAGCCAGGTTTGAGTTAACGACCGTTATGTTGTTGCCCATTGCATTGCCATGCACTGAACACGCATATAGCAAAGCTGATGGCGCATTTGACGCCACGTCAATAGTGACAGTTGCACCAGACTGACCGGCAGTGCCTGACACTGTTACTCCTGTCGTATAACTATTTCCGCCACTATCCTTAAAAATCAATGGATGGTTTGCGTTGCTCGCGTCTGACTGGTCAAAGATATATGTGTTGCCTCTGTCCAGGGTCAGCGTTGGTTTAGCCGCGCCGTCGAGATAAAAAACATTTACACCGCTGCTTTGAGCGACAGTCACGGCGTAGGTGGTAGCAGCGCCTATAGCGTTAGCTAGGCTTGTCACATCAGACGAAATAGCCGCCAGCGTGTTGATGTTGGTCTGCTCACTTGATGATGGCTTTACGTCTTCCCATGCGCTTCCTGTGTACGCCTTCATGCCGCTTGACGTGTTAAAATACAAATCCCCAGCATCAAGATTGCTCGTAGGGTCTGACCCAGCTGCGCCATGATACTGATCTTGAAAAGTTGTAAGAGCTAATTCTGCCGCAGTCTTTGCGGTTTCGCTGGCTGTCTTTGCGGTTTCGCTAGCCGTCTTCGCAGTCTCCGCGTCATTCTTATGGCTTAACGCAGATGCTGCAGAAGCAGCTGCATTTGTTTCGCTAGTTGCCGCTGCTGTCTGAGCGCTCGTCGCAGTTGCTGCATCAACCAGCAAATCGTATTTAGCGCTGTTAGCATTAGACGTCAGAGGCTGAGCACCTGAACTGGTGTGCGCCGTGTTGACGATAAAGATGTTGTTTGTGCTGGTGTCTTTGACAATGTCACGCTGAGCATAGCTAGTGCTAGCTGCCCAGTTGCCCCGGAACGTGCCAATCTCCTGGCTAACCACCAGGTCGCCAGCGCTGTCAAATGCGAAAAACTTGTTAGCTCGGTCTGTCGCCGAGACAGCAAACTCTGTCGTCGAAATAGTGTTAGTGACCGACGCCTTAATAGAGCGGTCTACCTCTTCCTGGATCTGCTGTGTAATAAAAGTCAGCCGGTCAAGCGCATCCTCGTGGCTTTCAGCTGGGAATGGGTCGTTGGCCACATAATCGGTGCCTTGTGTCAGGCCGAGCTTTCGCTGAATAACAACAGTGTCGCCACTAGCTGGCGTGTTACCAGATGTGAAAGTTACGTTACCGCCTGATGAAGAACCCGCGCCAGAAACAGTGTAGTGGGTTGTAAGTGTCTTGGTAGTTTCTGTGCCAGTAGACGAGCGGATAATAACCGTTAGGTCGCCATCAGCAAATATCTTAAAGGTATAGGCAAAGACTGTCTGGCTGCCGTTGCCAGAGTAGCTTACCTTGTTTGTGGTGGTTGATACTGTCATTTATTGCCCCATTGTCATTTGTGCTTTATCCTGTTGCAACTCCGCAAAGGCCTCCAATCGCTGCCGAACCGCAGCACCCACGTCCTCGTCCTCTAGAAGGTCTTTCTTGGCCAAACCGCGAGCGCCCTGGATTGCACCCCTAATCATCAGGTGAAGCCGCTCACGCGCCAACAAATCGCCAGCAACAGCCCTTTCACGAAACTCTTGGTAAACAGACTGCTCAGTTAAATCTTCAAACAGATCTAGCGTGTGCTTGCCGGCATACTGATGAAACTTGTCTATTTCTTGCGGGGTCAGGCCCACATTGCTATCCCAGGTGTCTGGGTGTGGGCTGGCACTGAAGCGCACGTCCACCATTTCTTGGAACATGTTGAAAGCGCGTTCAGCTCGCTTAGGGTTCTTGTCCATTTTATTGACGCCCACAGTGCTGCTGTACAGCGGGCTAAGAACGTCCGGGCCTACAGCCCCGCCTAGTGTCTGCGGCTGGCCAGCTAGGTTGCGACGTGGTGGCAGCTCTTTGCTCCAGCCAGGTATCTGCGCCTGTATTGTGCTGACAACATCATTAGCTGCGCGCACAGTAGGGTCTACTAGGCGTTCAGATTGCGCCACAACGCGAGGCACAAGAGATGCTATAAAGCTGTCAGCTGTGCGCCCGGCGTACCTAGTTGGGTCGTTAATGGTAGAAACCAAATTTGAAAAGCCAGCCATAAATGTTTTGTCAGTAAGCTGATGTGCAAACCCAGCGGCAACAGCAGCAACAATTTTCTCTGCATCATCGTCATTGACCAGTCCGCTCATTAATACCTCAGCGGCGTCAGCGCCAAGCATAATGGTTGACGAGAAAGGCTCCATGCCCATGTAAGACACATAGGTGTTGCCTATCTTTATGCTGTAGGGCTGCCAGCCGGTTTCACGCAGAGCTGCGCGCACACCGGGGTCAGCTGGGCCGCCGCCAGTAATGCTGCCCTCAGCAGTCATCATTGCCATAACGGCAGCTGTACTATTGCCCATAATCAGGCGCGCCATAGCCATGTCGCCAGCTGCCTTGTCTGCCATAGAGGCGCCCGGCATTTTAGAACGCTCTATTGCGCGCTTGCTTTCACCATAGAAGGCGCCAATCGGCCCACGGTCGATGAAGGCATATTTGAACGCATTGTAAGGCGTTTTAAAAAACGGCATGAAATACCGCAGGGTTGGCACGTCGCGCATACCCTTTAATCTTTTGCCAGTTTTATCTAAATCGCTTTGCAGCGTGACATATTTGGCATGTGCATCTGCTTGCTGCAGCGCGCTAGGTGGCGGGTCAAACACATACTCAGCAATGTGATTCGACAAGGCGTCACCGCGCTTGCCTTTGTTTATGCCAGAGCGATAGGCCTGCTCATACAAGCTCATGCGGTGAGCAACAACCTTAAAGAATGTGTCCTCGAACTCAAGCGCCCTGGTCGGCACCCGGCCCATAGTCATAATGTGACCGAGCACGTCGATAGTTGTGCCAAAGTTTTGCGCCTGCATACCCTCAGCCGAGAAAGCAGCTGTGTGCCGGCGACCGCCTGCACCCTCTATTTTTGTACCGGGCAGGACGTTTTCACCTGTGCGGAAAGCCTTGCCTGCTGCACCAAACGCCTCGCGAAATGCCATCATAGCGCCGAACATCTGCGCGTTTGCCTCACCAAAGTAGACACCGCCCTCGCCGCCACGCGCCCGGCGTATAGCGCCTATGCCGGCAGCTGCGTATGTTTCTGGCACATGTGCAAAGGTTGTCAGGAACGCACCGACAATGTTCTTGGTGTGCGTTACCGGGTTGCTGAGCAGGATGTTGATCCATGCCTCATAGAACGCATCTGTAAACTTTTTGAACTTAGAGCCAGCCCTGGTGATGGCAGCCTTTGCAGCGACGTTGTCACCCTGCTGGTTGTATGCCTTGGCCATGTCGCGTATGTCATCGACCCCGCCAAAGTCCTCTAGCAGTGTGGTCAGGTCTTTGCCGCGCATAGCAGACGCAGCTGCGCCATCTCTGGCCGGTATGCGAAATGAGCTAAGAGCTCGTGCAATTTCTGTTTGTGCGCCTTTAATTTGTGCTTGCAGCTGCGCTACCAGCTCCAGCTGGGCGCGAAACTCAAGCGCTTCATTGTCGCCGCCAGTCTCTGCCGATTTAGCCAGCTGGTCGAGCTTCTTCATCTCTGTGACTAATAAGTCACGCGACGCCAGCATAGTTTCTGCCAGGCCCATGCCGCTGTCCTGGTCAATAATGACGCCGCCCTTTTGTCTGCCCAGAATAGTCTTGGCTAGGCGGTTTGGTGATGTTCCGAGAATATCAGCCATCTGCCGTGTGGCTTCTAGCGTAATCTCACCGCGCTTGGCGTCGTCAATCTGACCGGCGTATGTTTTACTGATGGCCTGGATGCCAGACAAGACACCGGCTTCGTCTGGAATCTTAGCGTCACCAGCAGATCCTACAGCCCGAAAATCATCAAGCAGCCCTTGAGGCGATACTTGTGCCGGGCGGTTAAGGTCACCTATAACAGCCTCAGCTGTCTCACCGTCTGCGCGAATAATAGACCCGCGCTCATAAGCATTATACCCAGCCTCTTGTGCAGCATCAAAGCCAGGGCCAAAGCCCTCATCGTCCACCTCAGCTGGCGGCACCTCTAGTGCCGGCTCTGGGCTGCCATCGTCTATTCTGCCCAGGACATTATTGTTGCCCCCTGCTTCTGACTGCAGCTGTTCTAGCCTCTGTTGTGCTTTGTTAAAGGTATCGTCACCGGGCGACAATAGCTTGCCGGCTCCCTTCGCCAATGGGCTCAGGAGATACTTGCTTAGCGGCCCAGTGCTTGCCAGCTGCAGAAGCTCTGTGTCGGGTTGCGTCAAAGGTTCGAGCGCATCGAACTCGCTGTCCGGCAGGGCGTTCAGATCCAGCTGGCTTGGGTCTACCTCTAGGACATCTTGTCCACGAAGAGGAGAGCGCAGGCCGCCGCTCGCTAGCGCTTCTTGCGCTAGCGCGTTTGGTACATTTGAATTTATTGCCATGAGAATCACAAAAGGCCGCCAAGTGGCGACCCATTTTAAGTTACATTAATGGTTTTTGAGGGCTTTGGCTACCCTCTTCAGTATTTCTTACTTCTGTTGCGGTGTCTCTAAATTCTCTGTTGAGTTCTTCGTTTCTTGTGAACCCATATCGTTCTGAGAAGTCGATGTCGACTTCATCGAGCCTCGCGGAGAACTTTGCGATGAGATCGCGAACTTTCCGCTGAATATCGGGTGATCCTTCGAAAGATGTTCCTCTGAGATAATCTTCGCCATTTTTGTTTACGCTCCAATCGTTTCCAACATACCCTTCCTGGGCATTGAACGTACCCAGTTTTACACCAACATCACCCTCAAGATCAAGCCTTTCAACAGCTTGTTTAACTAATGCATGAAATTCCTTATTGGTTCTGAGCATATCATCAGAGAACCAAGTGTCTTCCATAGCCTTGGTGCCGTCTGCGTTTTTGCGCGCAAATGCAAAGTTAATCAAACGAACCCCGCCCGGTGCGGCAATAGGATTGTAATCTGTATGACCGCTCAACTCAGCCATTATTTTGCCAAGCTGTTCAGTTTCACGCTCGGTAAACTGTCTGCCAATTTCTATTAAGACGCCCTGAGAATCTTGCTTGGTTGCTTTGTGAAATGGTCTATGAAAACCAACGCCGTCCTGTTTCAGAACAACGCCACGCACTGCAGCGTATGCTTCCATTAATTGTAGCGCAGCTGGTTCGACAGCACCGTATTTAGGGCCGCCATACTCTCTTGGAATGGCCAGCTCTGTTTGTGTGCCGGGGCTAACCCTTCCCTCAAAATATCCGGGCGCCTCAAAATCACCAGGCGTGGGTATGCCCAACACTTTGGCAGCCTCATCGTTTCCATCTTTATCTAAAAAGACTTTAGACGCTGCGACGTGATACTCTTGTTTTACCTCATAAGGGGCATCAAACATTTCAGGCATATGGTTGCCGGTAGCGCCTGGAATACTCTCCCAACTAATCTGCGCTTTGTTATTTAACAGCGCGTCAGAATAATCAAACGCAGCTGCTGATATATCTGTGCCTTCTGATTTAGCTTTATTTGCAACCCAGATTGCTGCTTGTACTTGTTGTGGCTCCCAACCTAATTTAGTTGCTATGCGTTTTGTTTCTTCTTCAACAAACGTATATTGTGCGTCCGTAGGTGTTCCAGAATAGGGCGTTCCGTCTGCATTTTTAAAACCAAATGCACGCATCATCCACATATCTGTAGTTACACCTTGTACCTTGCTTGGGTCTATTTCACGCATTAGATTGATATAAAAATTATTTGTTTTGCGCCCTTCCCAATCTTTACCATCAAAAACATCTTGTAATCTTTTGATCATGCTAGCTGGAAATCTGCCAGTTTTTATAGGTTGCCCAGCTTTGTGCTGCAAAAATGCTTGTAAAGCAAAATCAAAATTACCAGCTACACCAGTTGCATTAGACGTTATCCCTATTGCTTGTGCTAGCTTTTCTGCTTGTGCTTTATCGCCGCCAAGCGCATCTAAAATAGCCTTGCCGCTGCGCTCATACCAAAACCGGCCAGGCTCACCCTCTGCAGTCGCTGCCTCTAAATTGCGCCGTAGTTTATTTAGAGCTCTCTGTGAGGTGATTTCTGGTGGCGCTCCTACCAGCTGACCAGATTTTCTTGCCTTACGGCCTGCGTAGGACAGAGCTGCATCAATAGCCGGCGTCGGGTCTACACCAGTGTTTAGTGTGGTGCTTGTGTCCTGGGCGCGTTCAGCTATGCGTTGGTCAGCTGCCTGGCCTGCATCATCAAACAGATCACGCATGACTGGCACAGCCTTCTGCGCGCCTTTCACAGCTAGCTCGCCGGCACCGACGATGGCCGGGCCTGCAACCACGCCTGTACCTGTAGCGGTCGCTAGCTGGCCCAGATTTACGTCGTCCTGAACACCGGCCTCTATGTTGACCTCTTGGGTCAGAAAGTCATACAGGCCTGTATATGCACCGCCTTCTAGGGCAGCGATAGCATATGGGCTCGTGATGCCCTGGCGCAGCAGCTCCTTGAAGCCCTGCTTGGTTGTTTGCTTTACGCCGGCACGGCCTAAGAACCCGAGCCCTAGTGTGCCAAGACTGGCATAGGTTGTTGGGTCAGTAAAAATGCCTTTGGTTGCCCGGTAGGCGCCGTTCCAGCTGAACATAGGCAGCTGGCCAAAATCGGTCATCATGTGGTGCAGGGCGAGCTTTGTGCGCTCATCAACGCCCTGCAGCTTGGCCACGTTGTAGCCCATCATAGACAGGTTGTGGTCGAACTGCCCCATGAACTCTACGCCGAACCGGCCATAGTCCTGGTCGTTCTCAGGCTTGCTAATGGTCAGCGCGTTGACGCCGTCATACATCGAATCATAGACGACTTTGCTGGCAGCTGCCCACAGCTTGCCCCGGTCGGTGTCCATGTTGATAAGCTCGGCCTCGGTCAGCTCCTCAGTCTTCGGCACGTCCTTGATGTTGTTGCGGACGATATAACCGCCATCGATCGGTATAGGTGACACGTCCTGAAGATGCCTGGTGTATTTATTGTCCAGCGTGTACCGCCCCATATTGCGGTCATTGAATGACTGAATAATGTCCATCAACCAGGGTTCCTTATGTCGTTTTCTCTGTCACTGAGTGAGTTACTGTTGCCCCACCAGTTATTCCACCAATCTTTCCAAGTGCTATCACCCTGTTGCGGGTCGCCTGGCGGTGGCGGCGGTGGACGTGATTCAATCAGTTTTGTTATTTGGTCTAAGGTCTCGAACTCCAGCGTCTTTTCGAGCTCGGTTAAATTTCTATTTGATGTAATCGCAATCCTTGCGCCGGATACATCTTGCGCTGTCCACTCACTTGGCTTCTTACCGCCGAAGTAAATGTCTAAGAATGGAGCGGGTGCGAGAAAATCAATTCTCTGTTTTCTGGCGCGGAAGAACTGCTCAATGACCATTTGATAGGCTTCACGCGCTGGCATAGGATTGGCTGGGTCAGTGGTCAGCCGGCGATATGTGTCAGCTGCATCTGCTTGCCTGAACACCTCATCCTCACCCACGCCCATGCCTGATATGCGGTATGCCGTGGCGCCTGTGATGTCGTCCAGCTGCTGCCGGTAGAAATCAATGTCCTTAGTTTCGAGAGTTTTGTTTTTCTTGCCATCAGCAAAACGCAGGAGCGCTAGGGCATCTTGCAGCGGAATAGTGCCATTCTTGCCCATGTTTGGGGTGATACGCGCTACAGCTGCGTCTATCTGCTCATCTGTTTTTGCCACAGAAATGTCGCTGAATATGCCAGCAATCAGGTCTGGGTCACGCACGTCTGCATCTACGTCATTGATGAGATCGTTTGCTGTGCGCGCAAAGGCGTCGCTGATGCCATCAGTAGTCAACAGGTTTGCAATTTCTAGAGATGTTGGCCTGTCGCTCTGCGCTCTCTCATTGTTTGGGTTTTCATCTGCCGTAATAATTCTGGCTATAATCTTTCTGGCGTTGTCGCTGTGCCGGTTCTTTTGCTCTCTCGCGGCCGTTGTCTCTGCTTTTTCTGCGAGCTGCACAGCGCGTTTCTGCAGCTGCTGCTCTAGATTAACAGCCTGGGTGAAGGCAGTGTCTCGGTCTTCTGGTTTCATGTCCGAAAAGTTTTTCGGATCCATAACGTCAGCAACCAACTGAGCTGCCTCAGCCGGATTGCCAGACCTATCAGCTGATGCTAGGCGTGTGCGAAAATCAGATTTAGCAATTCTCTGTTGGGTATTCTTTTTAAGGTTAAATGCCTTCTCGCGCGTAATCAGGTCACGGTCAGCCATCTGATCAAAAATACCCACTACAGTGCGTGGAGGCTCGTTTGGCGAGCCTACTTGCTGCGAGCCACCAAACAGCTCTAGCATCGCAACTGCGCGCTGATGGCCATTACCCTGGACAGCGTCTTTGATAAGCAGCTCAGCTGCCTGCAGCTCATCTGCTACAGCTATGTCTATTTGCCGGTTTCTAGCGCTCTGAAATACAGATGCGCGCTCGCCAATCATAATCTGCTCAGCTGACTGCATGAACGACGACCTAACCTTTTTGTCATCAATCAAGTTGGCAATTTTCATCATGTCATCTAGCGCCTGCCTCTCAAAACTAAATTTGCCCTGAGATGGATTGCCGTTGATAACAGTGTTTGGGTCTTCGTTTAACGATGCCAGTTTCAGATTCTGCATCTGAACTTTGTAAGCATTTTCAGCTTTCGTCAGCTCATTAAGCCGGCGCTCTTTTGTTTCTGTTTGATAATATTGGAGCGCTGCGCCTGTAACTGCATCGCCCAGTGTGGCTAGGCCTCGCATACCAGCTGACAGTGCGCCAGGGTTTGCCCGGACAGAAAAGTTGATTGCGCCAGTTTTGGCTGTTTGCTGTGTTTGGCGATTATAGGTTGGTACTCTCATTAGACGCTCGCAAAGCTAGAGGCGGTTTGGATAAGGCTGGCAGCTGCTCTCGCCTTGCCGCGAATGTTTGCAGCTCTGCCATACATGCGGTTAAGCTGGCCTTGCATACGCTCTTGCGTGGCCTGCTCGTTCAGCTCTGCGCGGCCCACCTTGGCGTTGTATCGGCGGGTCGCAATCTCTTCATCTGCCTCTTGTGCGTTTGCTAGCGCTACCTTTAGCGGAGTGCCTTCGCTGGCTATCCATCCGTTATATCTAAAAGCCTGTGACGTTGCGGCCTGTAGGTCGTCGAACTGCTTGCGAAAATCAACAATGTTCTGCTCTTCTTGAAAGACTAGCTGCTCGCCCTGCTGCTCTGATACATCGGCGTTCCGCTCGTTTATGTCTGTATTGTAATTGTAGGCAGCCTGCTCTTGTTTGCCTGCCTGTAATTCAAATAAAAAGCCCATTATCTAACCCATGCCACTCTGATGTAATCCATACCCTCGGGGCCATACTTACGCATGACGCCTTCCGGCTCGAAGCCCATGAAGCGCGCAAACTTTAGCGCTGCCGGCCAGCCCTCTTTGCACACCGCCTGAACCCGCCACAGCCCATTCTCGTCCACGACCTTTTGCATCACGTCTGTTTTTGCAAACCTGATGAACGGCCTGGCGCTCTCATGTATTTTGTTGCTTGCGATAAACCAGGCTTCGCCTACACCTGGCCACATATCCACAATGCCGGCACAACAGATGATGTGTCCGTTTTCTATCAGCGTGTATGACCAGCCGGGCTGTTGCAGCTCACCGGCCCATTCACGCATATAACCTATGTTTTTTATTGCGCCATCATTGAGCGGCCCATTCATTAGGTCATGAAGGTGCTCTGGCTTATACTCTACTATTCTCACTGGTCGAAGGTAATCAGTCTTGGGAAGATGCCAATGATTGTCAGCGGTAGTGGCTGATCTTGCTGTACGACCACAAAGCCGTCTGTGTCAAACCCACCTCTAAACTCAATCTCCTTATCGCCAGTAAATAGCGGTATAGCTGCTGTCATTGCTGCAGCTGATGACCTGAACGGTATTCTGTCCAGCTCTGTCTCCGAGCTGCCAACCTTAACACCGACAGTCCTGAACAAACGCAGCACCACTTCATGGATGCGCTTTGTTTTGCCCTGGGCTGTGCCTTCTGTGCCGCCTGCCTCAATACGCATTGTCTGCAGCGTTGATGAGTAGTTAAGGCCGATATGCACCTTTGTGGCGCTATAGTCTAAAGTTATAGCCCCAGAGCTGACAGTCTTGTCCGGGTGGACAGCGCCATTCGCCAGGATAGAAACAGTCTGACCTTCCAAATGGTTCAGGCCGCTGATAGACGTCACAGCTGACCCAGAATAGGTCAGGCCGCTATCTACAAAAAACGCGTCTTCAACATCATCGCCAAATTCAAAGCTGCTAAAATATTCAATATATCGCTTTGTCCCGCCGTCGATGGTGCGCTTTACCACCAGATATGTATCATCCTCATTTAGGTCGCCGGGAATGGTTGCTACACTTTCAACATGGCCAAACGCGTCTGACCCAAACGCCCCGCCAAGAACATGCTCATGCCAGGCAATCACATTCTCTTCGCGTCGATAGGTCATGCCAACAAACTTGCCGTTTTCTAGTACGCACCAAACGACGTTGTCCGGCTCTTGCTGCAGCGACATTTGTTTTATGCCGCCCTCGGTAATGTGCTCGGCCAGGATAGTCATGTCCGGCGCTTGATATGAATCTGTGTTTAGGTCAAACACCAGCTCGCGTAGTTTGCGCTTTGCTCGCTGCACAAACAGCGTCACATTGGCCACCTGTACCGGCTGTATGTCTGCCGAGCCATAGGTGGCCTGGCGTTTTACAACAGCGTTTGTAGGGCTCAGCGGCGCATCCTCAGAGCTAGTCACCACAAACTCACCACCAGACGTGCCAACAAGCAAAACGCGGCCTGCTTGCAGATATCTAATAATGTTAACCTGGTTTGAGCCCAAAGTGTATGTCAGAGCATCATCCCCATCAACGCCAGCTGCAAAATCCTCGAAACTGCCGCCTACGGAGAAAAACAGCGTTTGAGGCTGCTGTGTCGTCGAAGCGAACACCAGACGCTGTTCATAGAAGGCAACAGCTGCAGGGTAGCCTGTAGACGCTGAAAACGCGCCTAATGCCCAATCTGTGCTGCCAGACAGGACGCCGCTTATTGTAACGCTATCTCCGGCAGCTTCATCTGTAAGATCTGAAGACGGCGCCAGCAATAGTGTGTCGTCTGTTACCTTAACGATAATCGCTGCGGCTTCATTGTTATTGCTATTAGTAAACCCAGTAACAAGCACCTTCATGCCAACTTTGAAACCCTGAAGAATAAACTGACCAGCTGCATCCTGAAAACGGTCATTATGCTCTAGGCCGGTAGAAGATGGGTCTCCTTCATGGGCTGACAGAGATGTTGCTGTGTAGCTCGGCATCAGCTCGGCACGTCCGTCAGCATTGTCTTGGACAGTCGCCGCTACAGTTTGTGCGTTGGTGAACGATGTAATTTTTGCAAAGCCGTCATGCAACCTAACTAATCGACCAACATCAGTGCTGACAAAGGTGTTTGCAGTTGCCGTTATATTGACGGTTCCTGTTCTCGCACTAGCGAGCAGTTGAGTTGATGTTGTGTTGTCTTCGCCCATAGGGCCGCGCAGCAAATCAACCTCGGTGATTGTCCAGGCTGTGTGGCTAGTGCGAGTAATCTTGCGCGGCGCAAAATCAGGATGCACCAGGTACATCACATCAGCTGATTGCGTAAACTTTAGCTTATCTATGTCTGTGTGTGCGTATGGTGTTGCTACCTCAACCGGGCTGCCGCTCGACACAACCGTGCCGCCGTCTTTATGGATTCTAAAATATTGGTCGCCAAACTCCAGGATATAGGTTTGGGTGACGTTAAACTCGAATGGTATCAAGCGCACATTATGAGCGCTGTTCTTCACCTCGCGGACAAAGATAGTCCCAGGACGCCGGCTAGCGCCGCCATGCGGATGCACAACAAAATTCTGCAGCTTCTTACAACCATTGAAATACTTGCCAACATCAGTCCGGCCATCAAGCCTGGGGCTCAGCTCGCCGGCTGTAAAATTGGTAAAAGCTGGTGACGCCTTCGCCATTAGTACCTCGCGTTAATGAAGGTATCCGCTGCGACAGTCCGGCTGTCAGAGATCACAGATGTGTTAATGTCATTGTCTTCGGTCGCGTCAACAAAGCGCGCCTCAGTCAATTTGTTTTGATAGAGTTGGTACATGTTGGCGCCCAGTGATGAGCTGCCGACCAGCGGGTACGCCAGGTCAGCTGCTAGGGCTGCCGCCAGCGCTTCGATTAGCAACAGGTCATATTGGTTGCCGTCCTCAACCCGGCCAATGTAAATCATCTCAATGCTGCTCTCGTTGCACAGCAGCTTGCGACCTTCAATCTTGTACAGAATGTCTGTATCACTCAGCTGCAGAACGCGCAGGCAGAATGGGTCTGTAGGCAGGCTAAACTGCTTTGAAAACTCAAAGGCAGGCGTTGCTGTGTCTGGTGCAATGCTTATTCTGGTTGTTAAGCAATTCCAGGGGTGCGAGCGAAAGACACTATCACGAATGAAAGTAAAGCGCTGATTGCAGATACGCGCAGCCTTACTGTCTTCAGTGAGACTGATGATGTTGGACGCGCCAATTTGGTTTAAAGCGCTGTTACAGATATCAACAACAGATGCCATTTAGTTTCCCTCACAAGAAAAAGGGGCAGCCGAAGCTGCCCCTTCATGATTAGTCGATGACGTACAGCATCGTAACAGCGACAGTGCCAGTGCCTGCGGCACCGCCCATAGTCACTGTGACGACTTTGCCGTCTTCGTTGGCGTCTACCTCTTCGCCGTTCAGCAGTGCAAGCGTGGCAGCAATGTCCACGATTTGTGCTGACGTTGAAGCGGCTGCAGCTTTGTACGCTGCGGCAGATGCAGAAACTGCAGTGCCGGCAGAGTTAGTGTGAGCTGCGAAGCCAACAGACAATGTTGTAGACGAACCCATTGCATCGTGAGCCAGCTGGCCTTGCAGGATGCGCGCGCCGTTTGGCAGTGCAAACATCTCAATCACATCACCAGATGCGAGCGAAGATGCCTCGTATGTGCCATATGCAACACGAACATTTCCTGCAAGCTCATTTGCCTGCACGAAGCCAGAAGGGTCGTCCTGAGTCAGCGTAGTGCGCTGAGTGCTATATACAGTAGCCATATCTCATGCCCTCCTTATGCTGATTCGTCACAGTCGATTTGCACGACTTTTTCTTCTTCCATCCGGGTGGCGCCGAAAGTGGCACAGTAATACACCTGGGTAGAATAAGATTTGTCAGAGCGCTCATCGATTCGTGACATTACGTCTTTACCGACAGCCAACTTGATGCCGTCTTCGGCCCAAGCAAAGCATGTGCGGATATTGCCGGACTTGGCTAGGCGAGTAGACACATGGAATTGGAAGCCCAAAAACGTGTTAATCTCACCTTGGACGAGAGCCTTAATTGTATTGAAATCAGAACTGGTGACAGTTGTGCTGTTCAACAGTGCTTCAATCTGGTCAGGCCCAACGGCAATGTGACGCGGGATGGATGGGTCAACAGATGCAAGGTCAAGTGTCTTCTTGGCCTCAATCAGTTTCGCCAGTGTAAGGTCAGCTGAGCCGTTAGCAATCTGATGTGCAGCCAGCATTGTTGTGCTAGTGCCGCCAGACTTGCCTGTCTTAGCTGTGCCTGTTGCTGCTTCGATGATGGCATCGTCCATAGCACGACCCATTGCAGCAGCAGCTGCACGAGCATATGTGCTAGTCGGATCAATCAACATGCGGACTTTGTCAGCATCATCAATCAGATCTGCCCACTCATACGAATCCATAGTCACCATGCGGCGGCTATGTGGGGTCTCAACCATCGGAGTATCCTGATGGCGAGAGGTGCGCTTCACAGCGGCTGCAGCTCCAACCTGGTCGAAGAAAGCCTTCTCACCAGTAACAGCTTCCTCAGAGACGCCACCACGAAGGATGGAGCCTTGTTGCTGAGAAAGCAGCTGTACGTTGGCGCTAAACTGCTGGGAAAACGCAGTGGTGATTTGAGTGCTCATTGCACCCTCCTTTCACTGAGTTTTTGAAAAAGCTCGCTACCCGACGGATGCCGGACGAAAGGTTGTTGCAATTACGGTTGCGCCGACCGGGGCTATGCAGCTTGTCCGGGTTTTTTGCTTGGTGCCGTAGCCTTTTGGGCTTGTGGCTTATCAATAGGCTGTAAGCACCATTGCAAATTCTTTTCTGCGTGTTCTAGCGGGTTTGCGATAATCGCAGCTGAACCTGATTCCAATGTCAGCCTCAGCACCTCAAGCCGAAACTCGCGGTCTGTTTCTGTGTCAGCCACTCATCATTCCCCTGTATTTCAGAGCTTCGTTTACATAAAACTCATGCTCGGGGTGGCGCTGATCCCAATATGGCGAGCCCTGGGCAGTCAGCTCAGACAGACGTTCCTGGGCATCACCTGGCGTCATTGCGCCTGATGTTTTAATGCCTTCCAGGCTGTCCTCGCCTATCTTGCTGTTGATGAACTCGCCTATGTTCACCATCATTTTAATCATTTCTGGATGGTCACCCAGTAGCCGGCCATCAGCCAGCTGGATCTCAGAAATATCTTCTGTGCCAAATTCCTGCAGCACAGCGTTGCCGTTAGCCATGCGGTCATCATATGCCGCGCCAAACTCGCGTTTTAGATCCATTTCAGCATCAACGCGCATCTGCTCGGCCTGGCCGCTATCATTTTGCACCATAGTGCCAAGCATTTCATTATACCCGCCCAGCAGCTTTTGTGCCTGCTGCGGGGTCAACCCGGCGTCATGTGCGGCGCCCTTGAACCAGGACAGCATGTCGTCGCTGGCCTCAGCGCCTTCCGGCAACTCGTTGGTCAGCTCATAGCCTTCCGGGCTATCTGGCCGGCCAAGCCGCCTATATACCTCGCCCCAGTCTTCATCGGTAGCGTGTTTGCCAGGGATGGCAACCTTATCCGCGCCAATCATAGACTGTGCGTTAACGTAGGATTTCGCCAAAGCGCCTACGTCCTGAATATGTTCTAATGATTTATGACCCCGGATTTCTTCGGGAATACCTGAGCGCCAGTCATCTGGCACAGACTGGGCTACCTCTGCGTCGGCAGAGACCTCAGCTACCTGTTCTTCACTCATCTGATGCAATGTCCTCTAATGGTTTACGGTCGCGGAGCATAGATTTAATAAACAGCAGCACCGTCCGCTGACCTTCGCGGTATGCTGTTTCACAAGGGTCTGTAGAAAAAGTTGAACTATGTTCACAAAATCTCACACCCATGTCCTCAAGAACGCGCTGGCCGTCCTCTGTAGAAAAGACGACCTTATACAGCTCTATGATTTCTTCCGGGGTCATTCAGCTGCCCCTACACCCAGAGCTCTGAGCGCAGGCGCTGCATTGCCGGCAGCCTCAGCGCCTTGCATCAGCTCGGCCTGCTCAGCTGCCTGTTCCTGCTGTTCCTGGCGCTGGGCTCTAATCATGGCAACCTCGCGGTCACCGCGTATAGCTGTGGCCGGCACACCCAGAATCTTAATCAGATGCTTGGATATACCGTCACTATCGACATAATCCATAATGCCTGGGTCAAGCTGCGACAGCGGGGTCATTAGCTCTAGCAGCCGGGTCATGGACTGGATATCGCCTTGGCGCTGTGCTTTTGCCAGTGGGCTCACATATTCGATTTCGATGTTCTGCCCCATCATGCTATCTGGAGCCGCTCTAAAAGCCTTCTGACGCGCTAGGATGCTATAGACGCGGGTTATCAGCGGCTGCAGCAGCTCCTGGCTCAGGCGGCCTGTGAGCGGCCCTAGCAGGCGCATTTTCTCTTCAGTACGCTGCACAACCTCTGTTGCTGTCATCTGCGGCCCTGTACCCAGAATAAGTTGGTCAACATAGAACGCTGCCCGGATAGCTTGCCGGCGCTGCTCTTCCATGTTCAGGCCGAGCGGGTTGTTGGCGCCAATGTTGAGCGGTTCAATACGGTCTCTTGTCCCGGAGCGGTAGAAATTAAGACCTCCTGGGATAGTGCGAACCGGCAGCATAAAGCCGTCGTCCGGCACCAGGAGCGGTGGGTCTACCTGTTTCTGAGCAGCCCTGATCGTGACCTCACTCATTTTGTTTAACATTTTGATATCTGCTAGTGCAGTCATCGCAGGGCTGCGACCATAGCCAATCTCGAAAGATGACTTGGTATAGCGTGGCGCCATGTATGGAAACTCATCGAAGCCTGATTCGGACAGAACCACCTTTTCTTCAGGCTCAATATACACAGACGCGAATGGCTTGTTCTCAGCTGTAATCTTGACCGGGTCTCTGTCCTGGCGCGCATATACAGCATGAATAAGATTTATCTGCTCGTATGGATTTTCTGACGCTTTTTTTAGAATTTTTGTGCTTAGCTTTTCGTCACCGAAACGCGCAACAGCCCCCCTGGCCGGCATCTTAAATTTTCTAAATACCGTATCAACCCGCCCCTTATCATCTTCTGACAGGAAGCACTCTTTGATATGCCGTGAGCTAAATCTGATTTGCTGCTCTTCATCCGAATCAACAAACATAACAGCGGTGCCGAAGGTCACCAGGTCTTGGTACAGCTCGCTAATCTGCTCCTGAAAGTTAGAGCGGTTGAAGGCTTGGTACATAACGTCCTCGACGCCCTGCAGCCATTCCATAGCTTCGTCGTCGCCGTTCAGCTCGGGCTCAGAATAGCGCAGGCTAAACCAGCTGGTGCTGCCGTTAGTAAGCATCCCATGTAAAGATGCACTTAACAGCTCAGCAGCGTGGATTGCTGTGCCATCGAACACTAACTCAGAGCGCTTATCGCCCGGAGAGCGGTTCTTTGTGACGTCAGCTTTACGCGGCACGACATAGTCTGCCACCTCTTGCCAGTGGCTTTCCCATGTCTGGCGCTGTGTCTCCAGGCTGCCGAACTGCTTCAGCAGAATGGTTGCTACTTCATCAGCCATTTATCCACCTAACAGCGTAGCTTTTTCGGTAGGAGCATCACCAATCACGCCTTTTGAGCCGGTCAGAATGGTGCCGCCTTTTTTCTTTCTTTTCTTTTTGCCGCCCATATCACCGCCCTGGCCGGAATACACAACATCTGCCGGGTTATTAGGGTCACCAGGCGCGTCAACAACCTGAACAGATTGCTGCGCTTTGATAGCGGCTTCCTGCTTTGCCTTTGCTTCTGCTTCGGCCCTTGCCTTGGCAGCTGCCTCAGCTTGTGCTTTTGCTTGTGCATCAGCTTGACGCTGCGCTTCTGCCGCTGCAGCTCTTGCTCGGTCACGAGATGTTTTGCCGGTAATGTTGTTCACTGTCCGCTTGATGACTCTAACTACACCGCCCATTATTGGCCTCCTGTCTTTGTTGGCTTTGCTGCCCCTAGCAGTGAGGCATATTCAATCGGCGCATCAGTTGTTACGCCCTTTGCCGACGTCTTCACGTTGGTTTTTTGATTCGCTTTTTTCTTCGCCTTATCGCCGGTCATCTCTTCTTTGGTCGCATCAACCACAGTATTTGGTCGCACCACTGGATCCGGGGTCACCGGCTCAGGAACCGCAACAGGCGGTGGAGGCGGCGGCGGCGGTGGTGGCATCATCACTTTTGGTTTTAAAAATCCCATTATAAACTTACTCCCAGCGGGTTGTAGCTGCTGTCAGCTATGGCCTGTGGTGGCCGGTCATACTGCGTATTTTCTTTAAGACCGACCGCGAGGTAGCGAAAAGCATCCGCAGCGTGGCTTGACCAGTCGTGGACAGGCGTGTTCCTAAACGTCCGCAGCCTTTCATTATAAGCCCGGTGATATTGCCTGAGCGCTTCGAGGCCTGCCTTGCACTGTTCCGCATCAAACCAGCAGCGTGGTATAAGCATCTGTGCAGCATGTAGTCCGTCCTCGACAGGCAGCTTGGGAACCACCCTAAAATTTATTCCTAAATCCCAGGCAGTCTCCCGCCTGCTTTTGCCAGAGCCTAATTCTCTGACCTCAATGTCATGCGGCGCATTATGTGTGCCGTAAAAATAATCCTTGCCGGAAAGCACCTTCGCGTAATGCGGCAGGCCTTCCCCCCGATTTTCATAAAAATCTATGACATGCACCGCCCGGCCCACACTTTGCGTAAACCAAATAGCTGTGCTGTCTCCTACACCCAGATCCCACCAGGTATCTACCCGCACACTTGGGTCATAGGGAACTGAACTGATGCGCCCCTTTTCCTGTATGTCCTGGAGCTCTTTTCCAAATACAGACCCCGGTACATTCGCAACCCAGCTGCACTCAAATTCCTGTTCAAACTGATCTGGCGTCATCATCGCCCTGGCAGCGTCTAATTCTTCGCTATCCAGTATGCCGGTCTCACTTGCCCGGTATATCGACGTGTGCCACTCGTCCTGGCCCTCAGCTGCGTTGTATAAGTCAAAGAAGGCGTTATGCCCCCTGGGTGTACCAATAAACAACGCCCAGCCTTTGCGGTCACTCAGCGCCGGCCTGATAATCTCTGGAAACAAACTTTCCGGCATATCGGCCATCTCATCCAGCACAGCACCGTCCAAATAGATGCCCCGCAGGCTGTCAGGGTTCTCAGCACCCAGTAGCTGTATCCTGGCCCCATTAGGCAAATCAGCTCGCAGCTCTGTCTCATGGAACCGCACCATAGGCACCGCACCAGCAAACTGCTTGAGGTAGTCCCACGCCACAGCCTTAGCCTGGCGATAGGTCGGCGCTATGTAAGCGAACCTCGGATTGGTCTTGCCGTTTAGCACAGCATCCCGGAGCAAGTGATTAATTGCCATCACCGTTTTGCCCCAGCGACGGTGACAGACTACGACGCCCCAGCGCTTAGCTTGCAGCTCACCGTGTAGCTGCGCCTGCCCTGGTCTTGGCGTGTAGGGGATTTCAATGTTCATGTGAGAGACAGGCTCTTGATAGGTTATATATGTGTATAGACTCGGCGGCCGACTTTTGGGGTGGGTGGGGGTACGCCACAGGATTTGCCACCCCCTCGACAGGCTGCAATCCCGCGCCCACATCCAAGCCAGGCAATGGTCTCAGCCTGGCGTGTGCCAAGCCTGTGCCAAGCTGCAGCATGTTAACCAAAATCTGGTTAATCTTGCCTCGTGCGCGCGAGCACTGCCACAGGCAGACAGCACCAGCACTACTGAGCAGCTACTTCGGCGTTGCCCCAGCTCAGAGTAATCGTCCCGCTACTTTGCTTGTTGTCCTCTGCTTTGTCTCGTATTCCGAGAGGCTGCATCTGCCTGATGTGCTTGTCCTTGTGGTCTGCCTCAAGTCTTCTGCGTTGCACTTCAGCCATTGCTAGCTTCGGGTCGCTTGGCAATGGAGCTTCGACCAGGTCAATAATCTGGTCTCGCATTGCTTCGCACTGCAATGTCCTGGCTACACGATATTGCGTGTAAGCCTCTTCATTCTCTTGCACCCAGCGCAGCACGGTACGCCATGAAGGCAGCGAACTGTCTTCATTGCAGATCCGCGTCAGGCTTGTGCCTTCAGCTATCCGCTCGCAGATAATCGTCATCTGCGCTTTGGTTACTCGTGTCTTCGCCATGATAATCCATAAAGAACAGGCTCAGCGGGAGGAAGCTGAGCCTGTCATAGTTGGTGCAGCTGGTCGTGTTGGAACCAACCAAGCTGCATAAGGTCTAAGTTTAAGGGAGAATACAAAGCCACATGTTGTGTCATTGTAATTAGATTCATACAACATTCAGGACAACCGCGTCAATAGGCTTAACGAATAACGTCATCACAGTCGATAATACAGCCTGACCAGGGCATCTTGATATCTTCGTTTAACTACCCTGGGGTCGTTCAAGCCCAGTATCCGTGCGAGCTTAGACCATGCCGGGCCACGTTCTCTGAACGCAGCTGAGTGTGCTACAGCCCAGACAAGGCGCCTGTCGTCGCTATCCATCTTGGTAATGCCAAGCTCAAGCGCTATCTCATACTTGGTTATCTGTGTAGGCGTAGCCTTGATGATAGGCGCCTCGAAGGCATGGTAGCCATAAGCTGACCATTCCTGTACATACTCAGGCCATGAGCTCATCTTTTGCTTGCGAATGGCAGCTGGCAGCTTCCGCTCGGTCTCAGCTGCTTCCATGAACAGCTCATCGAGCTCTGTGATGCTTGCCCTAGCGCTGCTCATTCAAACGCCGCTCTTCTTCGCGCAGCCAGTCATACCTGTCTAGCGGCGACATACTGCCCACAGCTGTGGATAATTCTCTGAATCTGTCAGCGCTGAGCATGGGCCGGAGCTTCTTAAATACACGCCGGTGAAGCTCGTCGAGCGGCTGTTGCTTAGCTCTAGCTATAGCTGAGCTATAAGCATAGCTAGTGTTCTTAGCTATGTTATTTATTAGTTTATTTATTTTGGGGTTTGCTGAGCTCTGTGCTGAGCTTAGCTTATGCTTAGCTTGTGTGCCTACGGCAATTCTATTTTTATTTTCAACCATGTCAAGCCCCCCTGCGTAATCCGATAAGCTGCATCACACGCTGCCACCAGGTAAGCCGGGGTTTTTTCTTCTTTTCCCAGGCTGCTTTTATTTTGCGAGACTGTGCTTCCCGCTGTGCTTTAGTCCATTTTCTTGGCATCTTCCTTCTCCTTGTACCAGTTAGCTAAAATGCGCCAGCAACTATCGTTTGAACAAACAAACGCCCCGCTGGCTAGAATGACCCAGGTGCCGGCAAGTATGGCATGTTCTTGGCCGCAAGCCTCACAGCACTGCCGGCCCAGGTCACGCAAGGCGTGGTGGCCATTTACGCTCGTTTTGCGTCTAGCCATGTAACCTCAACCTCATATTTTTCCATCAATGCCTCAGCTTGGTCAGCCAGGCGCTCGCGCAAATAAGCCTCGGTCATGACGCCGTGACCCTGCGCTTTGATATATTCCGGCAAATTCTGCCAATTAACATCGTTCTCTGCCTGCATGTCGGTGCAGTACCTAATCACCGGCACACCGTACAGCTCAGCAATCCTAAACAGACCCATACCTTCTAAAATCAATCTGCGGATCTCAGCATCAGCCTGCTGCAGGGCATACTCACGCCGGGTCATATCCAACCCAGCTGGGGCGTACCGCTCCAGTCCTTACGCCATACCATCCAGCAGAACGCCATCTTTCCGCTGCCATACCAGCTTTCATCATGGTCGCCACGAATCATGGTCAGCCTTTGACTGAAAACGTAAACAGCTGCCGGCGGGTGCTTGCTATACAGCGTCTGATACCGTGCCTTGCCCTCTAGGAAGGCCAGCCGTAGCAACCAGGCGTGTTTCTCTACACCCAGGTCTATGGCATGGCTAATAAACTCACCAGCAAGTTTGTAAGGCGGGTTAGTGATGATAGTGTCGGCCAGGGGCTGACGTTCCATCAGAAAATCTATGTTGGTCTGGGCATCCGGGTAGCCGTAGCTGTTCAGGTCTGTGCTCACCACGTCATAGTCGTGCAGCTTCAGGTGCTCAGATATGGCGCCGTCACCACAGGCCGGCTCCCAGATAGCGCCTGTGAACTGTTCACAAGACAGCAACGCCTCGGTCGCTTGCGGCGGTGTTGGATACCAGTCGTCTTTCTGCCGGTCGCTCATGCCGTCCACCCCTTGCCGTCGCAGCGGTAGCAGCTCGTCCATTGCACACAGCCATAGCCGTCAGGCTCGCGCACCATGCCGTCCTTACATTCATCACAGGGTTTTACAGCTATGCCCAGGCCACAAGTATTGCAAACAACCAGGCCGCCCTCGCGGTCGGGCAGTGCCGTTTCACACTTTGGGCAATGACCCCAGCGGAGCCTGGTGTGCCATGTGCCGTCGCCGTTCACCATCATACCCCTGCCCTCAGTTTGACCAGCGGCTCCAGTATTTCGTGAACCTGTTCGATAGACCGGGCCAGCCCCCAGTGACAGCCGGCAAGTAACAGCCGAGACTTCATCTCTTCTTGATTCGCATTGAGCTTGCCGCCCTTGGGGCGCTTCAGCTCTATAAAGATTGACGTGCTGATGCCAACCCTCGACTGGTCACCCGGCACAAATATCTCCAGGTCAGGCCAGCCATACTGCGTACCCATCTGACGCAGCTTGCGCTTGAACGCCACATGCCGGCGCCCTTCATTCGGGCTGTGATGGAACACACAACCAGGCGGCAGCGCTACGTTCAGCCAATCAACAACTCGTTTCTGTAGCTCGTCCTCAGTCTCGGCGTAGGTAGAAATCATTAGGCATTACCTCACCCGCACTGATTTGAACAATGCGATCCATAAACAATTCGTTGGGAATCAGCCGGTCATCATGGCCATGCGGTAGGCACCAGCGGCGCGACACAGTCGCATGTGATGCACCTACTTGCCTGGCTAATTCGCTGTATGACCAGCCCTTCTTTTTTCTGAAATCATCGAGTGTCATGCGTATCGTGTTAACATACCTTGACGTATGCCGTCTAGCACATTATCTTCTCTTTATGTATTTAACGGAAACCGACAAGGTGGTACACTATGTGGATGGCAAATAACCTCGAAGTAATGATTGCCAAAGCTGGCATGACAAAAAGAGAAGTGGCGGCCCTCAAAGGTATTACGCCTGAGACCTTGTCGCGGCATGTCCACGGCAAGATACAGATGACGCTGCAGGACGCCGAGCAATACGGCAAGATCCTTGACTGCTTGCCCCAGGATGTTTTGTTCGCAACAAAGCCTATACCTATTATGGGTTATGTACACATTACTATGGACAATGTGTTTCAAAGAGAGATTGCAGCTGGCAAAAGAATGGGCAAGGCATACGCAAACGCCTCAAGAACAGACCGTTGCGCCGCTGTGGTATACAGCGCAGATGAAGGCTATGCCGGCAGATGGTATCATTACAGAAATGCAATAGCTTTGGTGCAGAGAGACCCTATTGAAAAAGAAAATATCAGCCCTGACGCTATCATGAACGAATCATTCGTACTGGCCGAAGAGGTGCCAAGCGAAACAGATAACATATGTCACACAAGATTGTTCACTGGCATTATCTACCCTGAACCCGGCGGCACATACACAGTGCATACTTTACCCAACGACAAAGTGCGAAAAGGCCTTAAACTTGTATGGGCAACGCCGGTTCTCTCTATTACGTTCAGGCCTGACCTTAGAGACATTTCGATAGTTTACGATAAGTGAGCTTGACATATAACGTCATGTTGTAATACGTTTTATCCCATTCAAGTATGGGAGAAACTATTATGCTACATGACGTGCCGGACTGGGCATCGCGCCACAATGTGCGTACCCACTCCAATCCTCGCTCGAAAGACAGAGCAAAAAACCTTTTTGAAAAGACACACATCAGGCCCATAGTCGGTGCGGCCTTCGATGTGTTGCGGGACACTAACGCCTCAGACGCTGACAAGCTGCGCGCCAAAGATATCCTGCACCGCCTGCACGATAGGCGCAGCTCGGCTAATATGGAAGCCGGCAAGGCCACGCAGACAATCACTGACCTACGCCTGGTCATGGATGAGCGGGGCGAGACCCTGACAATGGCTGATGCTACTCTTGCCGGCGTTGAGCAGCTGCACAGCTACAAGCCGAAAGATGAAGACGACGCAGCCCGGAAAGATAAATACCTGGAAGAGCTGCCCCTGGTCGCAGAACACGCCATAAAAGGCCTGCAAGAGGCTATGGCTAGCGACAACAGGATCCTGGGTGAAATGCAGCTGCTGGGCGCCCTGCCCGGCACAGCGCTGCCTTACGACACGCGCCCGGACTATGCCAACCGGGGCGACCTCAAAACAAAATGGTCAAAGCGAAACGCTAAAAGCAAATCTGGTTGGACAGCTGCCGGCTTGCCTAGCTCTCTGACTGGCATGTTCGATATGAACAATGTCTACCAGGTAGCCGGGTTCTGGGCGCTGAACGGCCACCGGCCACCGTTCTTGTTGTACGCTAATGCCACCGACTACCGGCTATTTACGCCGGAGAACGCGCCCGAGCTGCGCGACGATTTCCTGCAGGACGTGCTCAACGACATTATTCTGCAGTGCAAAACCACCGAAAACATCTTGCGCGCCGCCAGCACCAAAGATGAGCTGCTGGGCCTGGTCGCGCCTGACTGGCAGGCAATCTACTGGCAGGAACCTGAAACCTACCTGGCTGAGGCCCGGAAAATATGGAGTGTGCAATGACTAAATGGGAATGGATAAAAGAAATTATTGGCGGCTTAGCCTTCGCTCTGCTCATGGCTGAGATTTACTTTTTATTGTGGGTGCTCGCACCAGAAGGGAGCTGGTAATGGTACAGCAAGACCTTCTTGAATGGCCTGGCGACCCTGGCCCTAACGTCCACAAAAACGCCAAAGACACTGAGCTGGCAGCAGCTGAGTTTATCGCACCTAAAGTCACTGGACTGAGGCTACAAGCCCTGCAAAGCCTCGCCTCAGCCCAGCCCGGCCTGACTGGTAGCCAGGTTGCCGACAGGATGGGCGCTTGGCTGTACAGCGTCAAGCCTCGGCTGACAGAGCTGCAACGCATGGGCCTGGTCGAAGACAGCGGCGAGCGCGCAAAGAATGAACGTAAACGCCAAGAGGTTGTCTGGAAAATCACCGACGCCGGCATTGAATTTCTGGAGAATATGAATGGCTGATATACCCGACAAGTTGAAAGAAATTTTTCAGGCAATAGGTCTCACAAGAGACCAAGCCACCTGGGATTGCCACGGCACCCCGGTTGCGCTGCACAAAGCGCTGGAACAGGTCGCTGCCCATCAGGGAATAACCTTCGACCCCCCGGTCATGATTGAGGCTAACGCCGAGAAAAAGACAGTTGTCATGCAAGTGTCTGGCCGGCTTGGCGACAATGTCGAATGGTCTGTGGGTGAGGCTACGCCCTACAACAACAAGAACAGCTACCCCTACGCTATGGCAGAGAAGCGCGCAAAAGACCGCGTGATTCTAAAGCTCATTGGCGTAGCCGGGTTTGTCTATTCAGAAGATGAGGCTGACGATTTCAAAGAAAACCGGCCTGCAGATATGGGTGGTGCGCCACAACCACAGGCTAAACCACCGAAGCAAACGCCGGAGCCGCCGGCATTGGAAGATATCCCCTTCGATGAGAACCCCTGGCGGGACTGGGTTGACCAAGAGAAAAGACGGATTGATGCAAAGGAAAACATCAACGGTCTGCTCGGCTGGGCGCGCAGTACAGAGAAGGCAAGGCAAGACCTTTTTGATGCTGACAGAGAGCTGTGCGCTGAGCTCAAAGATCACTACGCAGCGCGATATGACACACTTAATTCAGGAGTAAGATAATGCCGCACTTTTCACGTTCAAAATTTAAGATGAGGGGTAACGTCCAGATGATGGATGAAACCGGCGAATACATTGAATACCGGGGTATCGCCTTTATTCAGTTTCGTACTGAATGGGATGACCAGGCAAAGCGCTTCACGCCAATGACTGCAGAGCAAAAGAAAATATGTGAAGACTTGCACCAGCAGTTGTCTGATGCCGGCGTCGAGCTCGGCGTCACTGTATCGCAGCGGGTGCCGGGCGTTGAAGATGTCCGGGACTACCCAAAGGTCATGCAGTTTCAGCTGATGGTCAATGACCCGCAGGGCTACACGCCAGCGCCTACGCCTGCAGCTGCACCGGCTCAAAGCTATGAGGCAGCCAAAGGGGGCGGAAATGGATGGTAACCTTTTCACACTGCATGAAGCAGCTGCGTACCTTTTTGGGGAAGACACAGACGCGAGCTACAAACGGACGTGGCGCCTTATTAAAAGCAATGACGTCCCAACGGTCAAAACTGGCAAGAAAATCTATGTCGCACGAGCTGTCCTTGACGACGTCTGCGGAATTTCTGGTGTACCCGGTGCCGGGCAAGGTCTGCGCGATAGTGCTTGGCCAATTCGTGACCAGAAAAGCGACAGCGGGAGAGCTGGATGACCTCGCATTTCGATTCCACCAGGCAGCCAGGGAGACCAGAAGACAGGCCCAAGATTGACACAGATATACCGATACCAAAAAGTCGCCGCGTGTCTAAATATCAATGGGTAACCGAGCTGGAAGTTGGCCATAGTTTTGTGATTGAAGAATCAAAACGGTTTCAACCAGAACGAATAGCCAAATTAAACGGCATGAAGCTGCAAGGCACGAGAATAGGGCAAGAGCCCGGCATGTTGCGGATGTGGCGAGCAAAATAAAAGAAGGGGCGCTGAGGCGCCCCTTACTCTGTCCAGCTCTTTACTCTTTCGGGCTTGCCCCTGTCGCACTCGAAGGTAAAATATCTAGACGGCTGCCCAACAAACTCTTTCTTGCGTGGCAGATATCGCTTGTTACTTACATCAAAGTCCCTAGTGTCTCCATCCTCATCGAGCATCCGGCGCATCCATGCCTCAACATCCGGCAGCTGCTCGTCTGTCATGGTGGGGCAACGAACATCCAACCACTCTGGAAAGTCTGCCAAGCTGCGTCCATTGCAGCCAGATATTCTGGAATTGGCGTTCATATAAAATTGCCAGTTACCCCGGCGTACCCGGACGCGGATCTCATGGTTGCCGAACTGCCACCGGGTTTCGTGCGCGCCAAGGGTTTTGATATTACCCCCGACACGATACTTTTCTAT